>OBEQ010553094.1_pt1 | contig 26105 bp, 24 predicted proteins | sample 1670901 | NCBI WGS metagenome assembly OBEQ01 (sample SAMEA104232315, study PRJEB22302) | groundwater metagenome | biome: forest; feature: aquifer; material: groundwater | place: USA | collected 2011-08-07 | depth 5.4 m | reverse complement strand
TTTGCATTATTAACAAAGAGGCTCGAAGGGAGCCCCGCAAGATGCGAGGAATGCCGAGCATCTGGTATGCGGGGCGGGTGGCCGACCCTGAACGAGCGGAGCGAGAGAAGGGCGCCGAGCCCTCTACCCCAAGCCTCATATAAAAATTAAATGAAGCTTGGGGTTGCACCGACCCTCTTATGGATATTCAATGAAAGTCGGTGCTATCGCCCACCATCTTGAAAGATTTTTCAGCTAAAGCATCCACGGTAGGTATGAAGAAATACGGTCCCCTTCTGAGAACCCTTGGCAGTTTTTTGTTTCTCTTTTGCTTTGCGAGTTGTGTTTCTTACCGTGTTGTGAAATTAGGACCCGGCGTTGGTGAAGATAATATTGTGAGTCCGTTCTATGCTGTGGCTCGGAACAATGTAGTGATTCCCGAGTACGTTGTTGACCGTTATGGCAATTATCCAACCACGACGGAAGATGCAGAAAAGCGTTTTCAGCTTCAGAGATATTCGGCTGAGCCTTTGGTTCGGGAAAAATACTATATCTCTTCCAACCCTCCTGGCCAGTTATCCCAGTATGTTTTTGGGTTCTGCCTATCCCTTGTCTCACCTGTTGTCGTGCCCATTCAGTGGATCGGTGAAACGTTCTCAAGCATCCCGGGGAAAAAGAGATCTTTTTCTCAGATTGCTTCGGATTATTTCGCTTTGTGCTTTCATTCCCCGCTCTATGAAAAGCCTCAAATCAGAGAAAGAGTCGACTACTTTTATTGAGACTACCTAACATCTTTCCATGTGGGTAGTTAGAATCTTGAAACCCAAGGGTTTATGGGGTATAGTTTATTAATAGTAAGATAAGTTGCCGGATGATAACGGATTTTTGGAGCGCAATCATAATGTCATTGCCATTTAAAAATGATCCATCCCAGGTATGAAGCCATGAAGAAGAAATTTTTGTCGAAAGCATGTCTTTTGAAGAAGTACGATAGACTTCGAAATGCTTTGAGAAAAAAATTCGTGCATCGGAGAATTTATCGGGAAGATTTGTTCACTCTTTTCAAGAATGTTTCGAACGGGATTTTTATCGTTGACCTCAAGGGGCGCATTACATTCTTTAATAACGAAGTGCAAAGAATCTCGGGCTACGGTGAGAAAGAAATCCTGAAAAGTCATTTTCGAATGCTTCTTTCCCTCGATGATCTTGCGGATGGATTCAAGCTCTTTTACGATGCGGTTCATGGGGTCTATCCGCAAAGTATTCTGCTTCGTATTCGCAAAAAAGACGGCTCAACGACCATTGCTGAAATGCAAGTTGCGCCCTTCCATCTTGATGGAGAACTCCACGGGGTCGTTGCCTTCATGAGAGATAACTCTGAACGAAAGAAATTAGAACAGGCGAATCGTGAAAGGGTTGAAACTTTTATCCGCTTAAGCAATGATCTAGACGAATGGCAAAAAGAAGTGACAGCTCTTAGGAGAGAGGTTAACGAACTGCTTCATGCGTTGGGCAGAGACGAAAAATATCCCCTTCCTGAATAGAATCGAAATGCAGGAGGGGGGATTTGAACCCCCAAAGGTTTTCACCCACAAGACCCTGAATCTTGCGCGTCTGCCAGTTTCGCCACTCCTGCACGATAAGATTTCTAGAAGTCAGAATTCTAACACATCAGGGCTAAAAATCGAAAAAATAAAATAGCCTTTACCCGCCTTGAGTGATAAAATTCAAAGTCCTCCAAGAAGATTTTTGGATTTAAAAGAAGCGTATTTTGACAAGGAGTCAACCCATGAAGAAGACTGTTTTGATTGTTGAAGATGATGAGGATTTTCAGCTTCTTTATAAGGATATCCTTTTGTCCGAGTTGGATATCGATATTCTTCAAGCTTTTAATGGTCAAGAGGCCTTAGATATTATCGAGAAGAAGAAACCGGACCTTATTATTCTTGACATGCTTATGCCCGTTATGGATGGTGAGAAGTTCTTCAAGATACTTCGACTGGAGAAGAAGATTACCGATATTCCCGTGGTGATCGCCAGTGTTAATGATCAAGCTGGTGAATCTTTGGGCAAGCTCAACAATATTCGGGCTGTTTTTAAGAAACCTTTCGCTTACCACTCTTTTCTCTCCAAGGTTAAGGAAATACTGGGGTTGTGAATTTTCCTAATCGGATTCACGACTGGTATTGAAAAGTCAGAGAAGTCTTGAGTTTTTTGCTTTAGTGAAGTAAACTCTCGATCTCAGGTCCGGTTGCAGGGAAGCTCATTCCTATGCTACAATCCTTTCGAAGTCGTGTTATCCTATGGTAGATGAAAAAGTTACGACGAATCGAAAGGCTCGGTTCGATTATCAGATCTTTGAAAAATATGAGGCTGGTATCTCTCTTAATGGATCAGAGGTAAAATCCATAAGAGAAGGTAATGTTAATCTGCAGGACAGCTTTGTGCGTTTTGAAGGCGGCCAGGCTTATGTATGCCATATGCACATCAAGCCTTATACCTTTAGCCGGGGGTATTCCGATCCGACAAGATTGAGAAAGCTTCTTCTTAAGAAGACTGAGATTGACAAACTTGCAGATCGTGTCTCAAAAAAAGGTTTTACATGCATCCCGCTTTCTGTGTACTTTACCAAACGAGGTAAAGTAAAACTGGAAATTGCTCTTTGTCAAAGTAAAAAGACTCATGATAAGCGGCAGGTCCTCAAAAGGCGTGATGACATGCGTGAGATGGATCGTGCGATGAAGCATCGTAAAAAAGATAAGGGGGGCGAATAGATTCGACAGGCAAGACGCTACGAAAAGGAGCAGGCAGAGGTTGCAAGGGGGCCTCTTAAAAACCTTGCAAAACAGTAAGTGCCGATAATATCGCACTAGACAGAGTAATGGACGGGGTAGTTGCTCCGGACTTTGCTCCTGTCGCTCTCGCTGCTTAAGTCAGCGACATCTTCTTGATCTTTGTCTGCGGGATCTTGAGGGTGACAACTAGCGGGCTGGCGACGCAGTTTTTCTTTTCAGCTGCGAAGCGAGACTTTAGAAAAGATCGCTCCGTATGATCTTTTTCGTGAGAGCTTACGGAGTCAGAAAAAAACATGAAATAAGCTTGTAGGAGCCTTGCGTCAGGTTTTTCCTGGACGAGGGTGCAATTCCCTCCGCCTCCATTTTTCATATCGCAACCCGACGACGTAGAGGTAGAAACCTACCTCTACGATCGCGGGGAGCTAATTTTAATTGAAGCTTAGCCCGGAGAGGCGCAATTCCCTCCGGGCTTTTTTTACAGCCAATGAAGCATAAAAAAAGAAGTCTCAAGGCCTTTAATGCGAGGAGTGCCGCTGAGAGGCGCCAGGAGCGTCCTCGGCTGACGGCGGAGCCTGGGGGATACGGTCTGCCTCTCTTCCCGAGGGTATTCTTCACCGAGGAGGACCACCGCAATTTCAGAAAAATATGGAGGAAGATCCGAAAAGAAGGATACAGCAGTTTGTCAGAAGATGAGAGGCGAAGGTATGACGGTCCGCTCTCGGCTATAGAAGCAAGGGAACGCTTCGCCGCATGGAAGGCCGAGGGGTGCACAAAGGACGGGAAAGTCGTAAAAGCGAAGGATTGCCTTCCAGAAAGGAAGCATCCCGGCATTAAGGATTCCTACCATCCGGGAATCCGAGCGACGCCACACGGCGTCTTGATACCTGGTGAGATCACAACGAAAGATTACCGTCGTTACTTCGACCAAATCAATCAGTTGCGCAGAAAGTATTACTCTTATGCGCGCCTGCCACGGGGGCGACGGAGGGGCGGAGGATATACAATGCCGCTTAAACTCCAGAAACAAATTTGGAAAGAGTTCGTCCGCCTAGCCGCTGGTGACGATGCCGCAAGAAGATCGGCAAAGCTGGACCTCGAGGCTCTGATGGACCTGCGCAAGAGAATGAACTGGACACGGGCCGACCGAATCCTTTCCAAAAAATTCAACCTTCCCACCTGGAAGATCCGCCTCGCCACCTTCCGCGCCTGATTTTTCAAGAATTAGGGCGCCCTATTTTTTAGATAAAAAGTAGCCCTCTGCTTTCCTGCGTTAATCTCTAAACGATGAACGCAAAGAGAAATAAATTTAAACAGAAACCTGCGCCCGGCCTTACTGAGCAGGTCCTCCTCAAAAGCGCCGGTGTCACGCTGACGCAAGCGGCCAACTGGCTCAAAGTCTCTCCCGCTTTCCTTTCCATGGTTTTCTCCGGCCGTCGAAAATGGCCTGATCGCTTGCTCCGGAAATTTTGCCAACTGGTTAACTGGCCTGACCCCGAGGGTCTCCGCCGCGGTCAGGAAGTTTTGCTTTGCGACAAGGGGGCATCTGATGCATGAGCGCGCGCCCCGGCGCATTCAGTGTCACGATCCCATCATCCTCCACGAAGAGGCCAATGAGGCACTGACTCCTGAGATGATAGCCGAGGCTGAGGCGATTTTCGCGGATATGCTTTTCGAGGCTTGGCGGAAAAAGAGGGGATTTAAATGATCAACCTCATCCAGCTCGAAGCTGTAAAGGACCGCATCTTCGAAATCATTGGCGCCAGAATTGAGCTTCGCCGATCCGGCGCAAATTGGACTGGCCTCTGCCCTTTCCATGACGACCGAAACCCGTCCTTCTCGGTATCGGAAAGAAAGCGGCGCTGGGCTTGTTTCGTCTGCAATCTCTCCGGCGATACGATCGATTTCATTCAACGATTCCACGGGACGGATTTCAAAGGCGCACTGGCGATTCTCGGTATCACCGACGACAATCAAAACCCCGAGAATTCCGAGCGCGTTATGCACGCCTTGGCAGAGATCAAGAAGGACGAAGGCGCATTGCTCTGGAACTTGGACGAGCGCGAGGAGCACCTGCAATTCCTTTCCCGGCACATTACGTGGCTCATCAACGCGGTCCCGCCACTTGAACGCGAGTCGCGGTGGTACTCGTGGGAACACTGGCTTGACCAGGAATTCGAGGAAATCGAGACGGAGCGTGAGCGGACCCACGAGATCGCGCGCCGACACCGCAAGGAGGTTTTCCAATGGACGAAACAAGCGAGGTAAATAACGTGGCCGCCTTCGCGAGCAAAAGCTATGAGCCCGAAAATCTAACGCTCGCGCAGCGGATTCAGCACGTTCGGACGGCTCCAAAAAAGCTCTCCATCGTGAAGCTTCAGGAGATCAGCGCCATCGTTACCAATGAATTGAAGGCGTCGGCGACGCTGATCCGGTCCTCCGGCTTCCGCTTCCTTTTTGACAAGCCCTCCAAGCGCGTTTATACGATCGGCGACAACCGCGGATTCCGTTCGTACATTAACGAGCGTTTCGGTATCAACAAGGAATTTGAGTATGTCCTCAACGATATTAACCGAGAAGTCGAATTCCGCGGCACCGAGTCAGAAGTCTACCGGTTCGCATTTTACGATAAATCAAAAAACGGGCTTTACATCGACCGCAGGAATGGCGAGATATTGCTGCTCGACGGCGACGCGATACAAGTTGTCCCGAACGGGACGTTTGGCGTTTTCTTTATCAGCCCGGAAAAAGCAGATCCCATTGTGTGGGACGAGATCGGTCCAGAGCTTTGCTATTTCTGCGACGAGGGATTCCATTTGGGAGCGCCGGATTGGGTCCAGGACTCGCTCCTCTTGAGCACGCTCACCGGCGGCCTGAAGTTTGTGGGTCCTCTCAATCCTGAAGAACAGCGGGGCCTCTTGCTTTTGGTCTGCTACCTTACGTTTTTTGAAAGTATCAATCCCACTAAGCCCGTGACCGTTGCCACAGGCCCGAAGGGATCGGGGAAGACAGACCTCTGCCGGAACATCGGACGGATTCTGATGGGCAGGACCTTCAACGTGACCCGGTTCAGGAACGACGAAAGAGACTTCGCTGCGACGTGCGCCCACAATTATTTGGTCGTACTCGATAATTTGGAGGAAAAAGCGAAGTGGCTCATGGACATGGTGGCCATCATCGCGACGGGAGGCGAGATTTCGATGAGGGAGCTTCACACCACCTGCGACGAAATCAAACTTAAACTTCGGGTTTTCCTCTTTCTTAACGCGATCGACCCGAAGCTGCGACGAGATGACATCGCGGACCGGCTTCTCATCTTTCAGCTCGACCGCCTTGAGTCGTTCAAGAGCGAGGCAGAGATTGACGACGAAATCCAAGGAAATATGAGACGAATTTGGGGAGAGATCCTCATGAATCTCAACGGTGTCATCCGACGGCTGAAGAATAACGTTCCGATCGCACCCGGAAAGTTCCGGTTGCAGGATTTCGAGGCTTTCGCCAAGCGTATATGTTCAGACCCGAACGATGTGGAGATGGTTCTGACAAAAATGGAGTTCCTGCGCGGAGAATACAGTCTTCAAAATGATAACCTGTGCCTCTTTTTGGATAGATGGCTCGAGAAGGAATTTCTTGCCGGCATTTCCAACCTCGAGCGAATCGTGACAGCCAAGGAACTTCTCAAGGATTTTCGAGAAATTGAGAAGGATGACAGTTCGCCTGATTGTTTTTACACCACAGCGAACACCCTCGGCAAGAAGATTCACCAGATTCAGCCGGAACTTGAAAGGCTATACGGCTTGAAAGTCACTCCGGCCAAGAGTGGGAATGTAGCGTCCTATAAATTCACCAAAAAAAGGCCTGAAGGATGAGAGACGAGCAACAAATTCACCTTTTATCGCGCGAGAAAAAGGAAGAATATTATAAAGAGTACTCGATTCTGTCATTCCTGTGTCATGCCTATGGGCATAACGAGTAGGTATGGACGGGCCAAGCGTCCTTACAGTCGCCAGAGCAGGATGCTTCCGCTCCGTTTGATTTTGGCGTCGCCGGGTTGCGATTTAAAAAGAATCCTTTTAACTCTTTTGCTTCTAAGGGCTTATTGTCGGTTTCCGACGAGGCCCCATTAATACGCTCAACCGAATTTAACATGATAGAACGGCACCGTGATAAGCCCTCGACCCCGTTTGAACGCCTAGCGGATATGAAAATGAACCCGGCTGGACCCGGTCGAGTTGAAATCAGAGGCTCCGTGCCTCAAAATGGAATTGAGGGAAGATGCAGACTGAATCAGCCTTAAAGAGAAGTGGAAGATGGACGAGCTTTACCAGCCGTCGGGTAAATGCAATGCGGCGGGAGCTTGTTTCCCAGCTCGGCCGCGAGCCGGTGGGAACCGAAAGAATCCTTCTGGACTTGGCCGCTACGAAGTTCGGGATCTTGCTGATTCTGTCCCGTGAAATCAAGCGCCGCCCGATTGTCGATGAGGCTGGCAATGCGGCGAGCTTAATCGACCGCAACGTTTTGGCGTGGCAACATTCGCTCGAACGGACGCTGGCGCTTCTGTTTGATGGAAAAGATGAGGACTTGCCATCCGAATTTTTGCAGGGCATCGATCCAAAATACAAATCGGAGAACAGGCAATGAGAATGAGAAAAATTGAGCTTGCGCGGTTGCTTCGCGAGTGGCGTGCGGACCGAATCGGGTTCAGGAATTCAAATATGATTCTCGACAATGGGCGTCCATTTGGCGATTGCCTCACCGAATGGCAGCAGACGGACTTTTTTGATGTTTTGGAGCGGCGTGGGACGAACAAGCTCTTTTATGTTATGAAACGCGGAACCGGCAAGACAACACTGGCCGCAATGTACGCACTTGAGACGATAATCCTGGGATCAAACGAGGAGGTCTTGGTCGTTGCGACGGACCAGGATGTCGCCGCGTTGATCACCGACGAGATCAATGGCCTTTGCGAACGCAATCCGATTTTCAATGCGATCATTACGCGAAACAAGAATGAAATCAAGTTCGCGAATTCTCGGATAACGGTGATTTCGAGTGATGCCGCAAGCAGTTTCGGATTCAAGCCAACACTTGTTATTTGTGACGAGCTTTCGAATTGGGCGAAGGAATCTAGCGAGACGCTTTTTTGGTCTTTGTTTTCTTCGATTGCGAAGCGGCCCGGGGCGCGTATTCTGATTTTGTCGAATAGCGGCGCGGCGTACAGTCGACTTTACTTTGAAATCCGCCAAAAGGCCGAGACGAATTCGGACGACTGGTATTTCTTCGCCCCCCAGGAAATTGAAACGCCGTGGATTTCTGCCGAGGAGATCGAGTCGCAGCGACGGAACCTTCCTCCCAGTCAATTTATGAGGTTGTTTCAAAACATTGACGTTCCCGCCGCTGGGAATTTCATCTCCGCCGAGGAAATTGAAGATTCTCTTGATGATTCCATGCGCCGTGCTGATCGTGGCAATCCGGAAAAGATTTACTTTCTAGGATTCGATTATGGCAGAAAAAATGACAGAAGTGCAGCGACTCTGCTTCACGCGGAGGGCGACTTGATAGTGGTTGATGACATCTGGTTTGTGAAGGGAACGAAAGAAAGGCCTGTTCCCTTTGAACTCGTCGAAGGACGCATTTTGCACTACGCCTCACGTTTTCACATTGCGAATTGCCTCGTCGACCCGTTTCAGATGGTTTCAACCGTCGAGCGTCTTCGCGGGAAAATCCCGATGTCGGAATTCCCCTTCTCGCAAACGAGTTGGAATGTCTTGGCGAGAAGTCTTTACGATGCGATTCACTTACGACGACTGCGGATGTTCCGCGATCCCATTGTCATTAATGAGCTTTTGCGGTTGATGCTGATTGAGACGCCACAGGGTCTAAAATTTGACCATACGAAAGGTCAATACTCCGACATCTGCACGAGTCTCGGACTCGCGGTTGTGGCTTGTCAGCGCGCGGGCGGCGGTGTCGACGAGCCCGTTTTCGATCTGGGATCAGTTAATGAATCGACGAAGATGTTTGGGGAGCTTGACCGAATCCACGAACGCCGATCCGCGCGAAGTCACGTGGGCAAAGCGGGCGCTGAGGACTGCGGAGTCGCTTCCATCGAAGGTGAAACGGGATCGATTTTGGATGACCTGAATCTGTAAGAAAGTGAGGATAAATAAAATGGAACCATTAAAAACCAAACTTGGAAGCAAATGGCGCCGTGAGGTAAACCGCGTCTGGGTAGCCTTCAATCATAAAAGGAATGGCGAGATCATCGCCCAGCAATTCAGTGACACGGAGGAGCTTCCTAACTCGTGGTCACGGAATTGGGTTGTGGTCGAGAAGGCGGCTGACAAAATCGAGGCTTTCAAGAGTTATCCGCATGTTGCAAACCTCGTTGTCTTGGGTGAAGCATCGGATGCTTATGAGGCTCTCAGGATGGCGAGGGAAAAATTTGGAATGAAACCAATTGAGAAGGAGAAAATCTGATGGAAACAAAATGTATTGCGTGTGAGATGGGCGAGTTTCCTCTGAAGGGGAGGCTCAGGGAATTCGGGAAAAAGACGGCTGACAAAATCAGCTTGATTCGGGGGTTCCACGACGTCTTGAAAAATCGCGGCGTCATGGTTGAATTCGATTTGCCTTGGGCGATTCAGGCCAGGAATCAAACTCTTTTTAATCTTGAAAAGATTGCTTACAAAACAGTTAATGTTGGACCCCACGCGCACCAAACGACGGGGCACTGGAAAAACATGCAGGAGATGCCGGCCCCATTCTTAGAGGAGTGGGTCAAATTTCAGGAAAGATACCTCTCACTTTACAAGCCTGTTGCCGAGGAGTTCGATCAGTTGGCGAGGCCATTTGTAGAGTTTCTGGAAAAATGTTCTTCGAAATATTGCGAAATGGTGCGAAGCCTACCGGGAATTAATGACGGAGGCGGGGAGGAATCGCAGGAATCTGTTGTTAAGAATTTTCAAGAAGTTAAAACGATAACGATGGGAAAGGGAAAGGAAAAGGACATGGAAAATAAATTCAAGATGTTCAAAAACGGCAAGTGGATTTACGCAGAGACGGAAGGCCAGGAGCTTGGCGATAGGATCAAAGAATATATGGAAAAGCATCCTGCTGTTGTTTATCTTGACGCCGCCGTTTTTTGTGAGAAAGAAATGAAAGAGGAAACGGAAAAATCCGGGACGGTTCAGCAGTTCGGCGAGGAGCGGGCCGGGAAGGTGAATCCTGATGTGCCCGCTTCAATCGTCAGGGAATTCAGCGAGAAACCCACGAAGGCTGCATCGATTCTACTAAGCCGAGACGGCAAGTATTGCAAAACTCCCAGAGGCGAAATCCTGCCCGTTTACGACAACGCCAAGGAAAGCCAGGAGATCGAAGCGTTTCTAAAAGATCCTTTGCGCATCGCGGGCAAAAAGCTGATGGCGACGAGGGAAAAAATCGATGCCGGTTTTTCTGCGGATGGTAAATCTCATACTGACAGGCAGGGGAACATGCTCCCTACGGACAAGAGCGACGAGGAAACGGCGGCTGTTTTTAGCTTTCAGCTTCAACACGCCAGGGTGTTTGATAAATATTCCATCCACCACACCAAGCGTAATGCTGCCGCAAAGAAGGCCATGTCTCTTCTGGATGGGTGGGGACTCGAACCGATGTCCGCGAAGCCGAGCGAGGCGAGTTATGCGATCGAGGCAGCCGCTTCCTCAGATGAGAAGTTCGATGCGGCCACCCGCTATTTAGCCTCCAAGGCGTTTGAAACGTTCGAAAAAAGCATCGTTGCAGCGATAGGCTGAGATATGTTGATTCCGAAGCTTCTGGCTGAAACACGCCTTCGCCTTGCACGGAGGGGATTCGACATCAAGGTCTGGTGTCCTGCGGATATGAGGCGAATCTTCGGGATTACACGCTCGGCAATTGCGTACTACGAAAAGATCGGCGTTATCAGTCATCCGCTTACGAGGGACGAAAAGGGTTATATCGCGGCTACGCCTGGTGAGGTATTCACAATGTTGGTAGAGCTCGAGATCCATGTGAGAGAACGGCTTGAGAAGTATTGGGAACTAGGATACCACCCGAGAAAGAGATGGCGCCCCTCATTTAAGCTGATACGGCAACTCACGGAAAACGGATGGATTCATACTAACAATTGAAAGGAGCTTATCTTGAATTACAAACTGAACGGGACCGCATTTTTGCGGACCTACATGCAGAGTAACGGAATTGACGAGAACGTGACCCGGCAAAGAATCGCCTCGGCGATGAATGTCCCGATTATTCACATGCGCACGGAAGGGCAGACAGCCGCGAGCTTCGAGCGAACGATCAGCGAGGCCCAGGCTCAGAGCCTTGCGGACTTGCTTGGAACAACTGTCGCGAACCTCAAGGCCGACGCGAACGGTCCAATTTTGATTCAACTGCCATGAGTGTAGGGATTGTCTGCGACGAATGCGGCCAAGCGTGCGCTGATTTCAGTCTTCCGACACAGTTCAAGAACCATGACGGCTCCGTTGTCGAGATCAGCGTTTTGAAGGGACCAAAATCGCTGGATCTGTGCCGGAGGTGCTTCTGCAGCGCTCTTACAAGTTTCGCCGCTGTCATTGCCCCGGAAGGCGTCAATGTGGAGTGGCGAGAGGGCGAACAGTTGCCGGTGAAGCCGGAGGTTACGAAGGAATGAATCAGAAGTCGAGGAGCTCGGAGACTGTCATGCCGAAGGCTTTGGCGATCTTCTCAAGGGTTTCGAGCCGCACGTCGGTCGGGAGAGGCAGCTCTCGGAGGACGATAACTGCACGGCAGCGGAGGACATCGACCAGGTGCTGAAGATCCTTGATGCGAAGTTTGAAGAGCTTTCGCGGGAAATGGAAACCGAGTAAGGGGTATTCTAGTTGACATTAGGTAAACTATCTGTAGAATATACTCAGGAATCAATCATGGGAAAGATCGATCCGAAGGACTTATTAAGCATCACTGGATTTGCCAATGCTGCGCGTATGACTCGCCAGGGCGTCAACAAGGCTATGAAAGAAGGGCGCTTGAAGTACGAGGTCATCGGCGGCCACAAGTTTATTCACAAGGAAAACATCGAAAAGTTTAGAAGACCTTAAAATTTTTTTGCCCTGGGAATTTACCTCAGGGAAACGATTAAACCAGGGAGGGCTGCCTATGGTTTTTTATGTGATGACTTCCGATGGTTCGTATAACTGGATTCAAGCTCCGACACAGCAGCAAGCGCGTGATTATGCCAGGGAACATTATCGCCTGTCGGTTCCATGGGATCCAGTTTTTGCACCGTTGGAACAAGTGATTCAGGATCTATCGATGAAAGGTTGGATTGTCGCTTACAGAGATGGCATGGTCATAACGTTCAAGAAAATGGAGAGCCAGTTTGAGGCCGGAACCTGTTTGCTGCTTCTTCTCTTTTTTGTTGTGCCGGCGATTATCTATGCGATTGCTACAGCAAGTCCGAGGGAGAGAGTTCTTTCCCTGAAGATAGCGACAGAGAGCGAGGTTCGCAAGGCCGAGGAATCTTCTCAGGGAAGCTCATTATACGAGCCCCCTCTGGCATTTCACGCGAGTGAATCCGCGCAGCAAGTATCGGAGGCTGTTCCAAAGATTTTTCATGATGCCCCGGAGGATAAGCAAATACCACGAATTAACACACTCAATCCGGTAGACCTGAGAGCTAAACGCGAACCAGTTAATAAGATTTCCCTAGTCTTGAATTTCCTTCTCTCAGCCCTTCTTGTTTTTTATCTTGTCTATCCGAGCTGGGTACTCAAACATCGGTATCAGGTTGTTACTTTTTTTCAAAGCGTCTTGCATCAAAAGTAAAAAATGCCTCCAAAATGGAAACGGGGTTCCGAAACGCCATGAAAGTGCCGAACAATATTCGCCTTGTTGCCTTACTCGTAGCAGCCCAAATTTTCTCCGGATGCGGCCAAACGGCCAAGTTTGTTTACCCTTCAAATCCTAAGAATCTGATAAAGCTGTATGATAAACCGAAATACGATTTGAAGGTTGCTGTATTGCCCTTTGAAGAGGAAAGAAGTGATAAGAACAGCGTGGGAGGGATGTGGCTTTCAATGATTCCACTCGTTCCTTATGGATCCTTGCATTATGACCGGCCCGATGCCGCAAAAATGTTTATGAGTATTTATGGATTTGAATTTGATGTTTCGGAAGACCTCTCTAAAGCTGTTGTCTCAAGCTTGAAAAGATCAAATTTATTTAAAAATGTCTACTTTTCCTACGGTGGCGATATTGAAAATGCGGATTTGATCATAAAAGGAACGGTTAAATCGACTCATTATAAGGGAACTATCTATTCTTATTGTATTTCATTTGTGTCCGCATACCTCTGGATTTTAGGTTTGCCAGCAGGCTCGTCGACCAATGAGTTGGTTCTTGAAATATCGGCGGACTCTCACAAATCAACGGAACCAATTTGGGAATATAATCTAAACAAGGAAAAAAGGATTGTTCAAGGGCTTTATTATCGAATGGGGCATGACGTGAAGCAATATGCGTTTCTAATGGAAGAAGCCATGAATGAGGCGGCGAAAGATTTGGACAAGACATTATCTTCAATTCCGATTTCGGAACTGAAAAAATAGGAAATTATTTTTGATGATGCAAAGGAAAAGGAGGGCAAATGAAAGCCGTCGCGTACTGCAGAAAATCGACATCCGGTGTCGGTGAGAATGGCGTTGAGCGCCAGGAGGGGTCCTTCGCCCGCCAGCGTACCGCAATCGAGGATTATGCGGAGCGTAAGGGTTTCACGATTGTCAAATGGTACGAGGACGAGGCGTCCGGGAAGACGCTGTCCAAGCGGAAGGATTTTCTCCAAATGGTCAAGGACGCCAGGGCCGGAAAATTCAAGATCGCCCTTTTCGGCGAGTACGACCGCTTTATGCGCAACGTCTTGGAGGCGTGGCGCTACGAGCTCGAGTTCAGGGACGCTGGGGTTAAGCTGCATTTCTCGAACCTGCGCAACGATGGAAGCGATCAGGAGGAAATGTATAAGGACATGTTCCGCAGGATGGCTGCGTCATTCTCAAAGCAGCTTGCGGAAAAGTGCATCCAGGGGATGATTCGGAAGGCGCATATGGGCAGTTGGTTGGGCGGAGTTCCACCGTACGGGTATCGGACGCAGAAAAACCCCGACGGAAAGATTCTGCTCGTTGTGCACGAGCCTGAGGCGGAAGTTGTTCGCGAAATGTTCAGCTTGTCGCTGAAGGGCTGGGGACACATGCGGATCGCCGAGTTTCTCAATGAGAAGGGTATACCCTCAAGTGAGGCGGCACGGATTCGAAACAGCAGGATGAATCAAAACCCCGATGGGAAATGGTCCGGCGGAACGGTGCGGATGGTTTTGCGAAATCCTATTTACGCTGGAACCTTTCGCTGGAACAGGACGGAGCGCTCCGATTGCTTTGATTGGAAATTAGAAGGCAAGGGCACGGTAGAGATTGGCGAGATTAGAAGGGATCTGGATCGATTTAAGGGAGCGGAGAGCAGCATCTACTGTGATCGCAAAAAGGACAAGGCTGAGTGGATCGTGAAGGAGGGCGCTGCGCCTGCCATCGTCCCGGCCGAGATTTTCGAAAGCGTCCAGGCCCGGTTCAAGCAATACGTAAGCAGGAACTGGAACCGTGGCAACAACATGAAATACCTTATGGCGAAAGGACTCAAATGCGCGAACTGCGGGAACTTTTGCAGCGGGCACAGGTACGGAAAGGTGCTCAAGACGAGCGGAGAGAAGGTCTTTTACGAGTTTTACAGGTGTGGCGGCGCCATGAAGAAGGGGACGCACGGGAGGGGCGGCAGGACCGCATTGATTCGGATGCCGGCAATTGATGACAAAGTTGTGAACGGGATTCTCAGTCGGGCCAAAAGGTTCATGGACCCGGTAAGGGTAAAGGAGCTTTTCAAAAACAGGATTCAAAGATTCATGGATGAGCGGCCAAGTCGGCTGCCCAAGGCAAAAGAAGAGCTTGAACGGGCTGAGAAAGAGATTGTCCGAACAATCGAAGCATATGCGAAATTCGGCGTGTCTATCCCGGAGGACAAGCGACTCGAGCTAATGGACCGAAAGAGACGCCTGGAAGATGAAATAAGCGCGCTCCTGGCTGCTGGGGAGTCCTACCCGGCCCTTGATATCAATCGTGAGGCCGAGGAGTTTATCGCCGGGATAAAGAATGCCCCTGAGATTTTGGAGGCCGGTCATCCTATGGACCGCATAAGGCTAAGGGAAAAGTTTTTGAAGAGCGCAGAAATTAAGTGGCTTGCGGGCAAGCCAAGTCCTGAGGTAAAATTCACTTGGTATAGGGTGCCCATGAGTTGCTCCTTAAGGAGCGAGGGGCCGCCTCCACCAATTTTGATGAGTTTGGTTTCGATCACCCCGGAAGTTTTTTGCTTCCGGGGTTTTCTTTTTTCAACGTTGGTTTGACGGTAAGTCGCGGTTGCCTGGTTTTCGTTAACTCGATATAATGCTTGGAAGGGAACGGCTGATTTAAAGGAAAAGAGTAGTGGACATTTCTGAGGAGAAAAGATGGCACCTGCCAGGGACAAAGCAGAAGAAGTGATAAGGAACTATGTGGATGTTTTTCTCAGCAATAACAAACCGGCTTCTTTTCTTGAGAGTGAACTCCGAAAAATTGGGGTGGGTCTGGGGCCTCTTGTTGATCACATTACCTTGCGTACTTTTGATGTTGAAAAACGTGCGAAAGAGTTTATCAAACTAGGATTCCAATGGGATAAGAGTCTGGGCAGGCGCGGTGTTATTGAGTACGATGACTGGTGGGCTAAGGTGTATCGAAAACCAGGTCTCCCCGCTATTTTCATCGACCAAGCTTTTAAAGGAAGTAAAGGCCACACCAGCATTGTTTCGCCCTGGGTCAGCCGCTTTTCCGATAAGATTTTGCATCATATTGCTGTTCGGGTAGAAGATATCGAAAAAGCGGTCTACCAACTCAAAAAGCACGGTGTCCGTTTTGCAGGGGAAATCGTGGGGTCAAGAGTAAGCGATTTAAGGCAGATTTTTACAACTGCAGATGAGAAAAATGGTTATCCCTTTACGGTTCTTGAAATCATCGAAAGGCATCGTGGTTACAAAGGTTTCCAGCCGCCCCAAGCGGATAGTTTGATGAAGGCTTCAGTCATCACAGATAAAATCCGCCGCAGATTATGATTCAGACACAAGCCCCTTCTGTTGCCTCACCGAGTTTTTCCTCTCCGATTGAAGAGAAGGATCCTAAGCTTGCCGAAAGTTATTTTAAAGACGCCTCCAATTACAAAGGAATCGCTGAGAAAATTTTCCTGCCTGCGAATGAAGAAGAGGTTTCGCGGATTTTATTGGCGGCCAATGAAAAAAGAATTCCTGTTACGGTATCAGGTGGTGGAACGGGACTTACCGGGGCTCGGGTTCCGCAGACCGGAATGGTTCTCTCGACCGAAAAGATGAACAGAATCTTGCAAATCAATTGGGACAGTCAACGTCAAGAAGGTTATGCGGTTGTGGAGCCGGGTGTTGTGCTTAAGGATTTTGAACAGGCCTTGGAAGAGAGAGGCCTTTTCTATCCACCTGACCCAACAGGGAAATACGCATTCATGGGAGGAACCGTGGCGACTAATGCCTCAGGTGCAAGATCTTTCAAATATGGACCGACGCGACGGTATGTGAGGCGGCTTCGTGTGGTTCTGGCCAATGGAGATATTCTGGAACTCGTTCGTGGTCAGAATCCATCTCGTCAGTCTTTCTTCGAGGTTTCCTTCCACGGGGAAAAAACGGTGAGAGTTCCGCTACCAGATTATTCCATGCCCAAGGTTAAAAACGTGGCGGGTTATTATTGTCAGCCTAATATGGACTTTATCGATTTCTTCATAGGATCGGAAGGGACTTTGGGTGTTGTCACTCAAATCGAGCTTCAGGTTTTTAAGAAGCCCGAACGGCTTTTAAGCGGGATCATTTTTTTTCGGTCTGAAAAAGACAGCTATGCTTTTATGACGCATGCCCGAACAACCGGTCGTGAAGAGAAAAGTTCGTTGAAACTTGATCCGCGGCTTCTTGAATTTTTTGACAGGCATTCTCTTGCCCTCCTTTCCGGAGTTTATTCCGATATGCCTTCCGAGGCGGGGGCAGCCATTTTTTTTGAACAGGAGTGTCTATCCGGCAATATAAACGAAATTCTGGCAGAATGGCGTCGTTCTACCCGGCAGTTCCAAGCTCTATCGGCAGACTCCTGGATTTCAGTTTTATCTAGTGACCAACTTGTTTTCAGAAAGTTCAGGCAGGATTTGCCATTTCTTGTCAAAGAGGAAGTGGAAAAGAGAGGTTTCCAGAAAATCGGAACAGACATGGCCGTTCCTGATGAAGCGGGTGAGGCCATGCTGGATTTTTATTTGAGACAACTGAGTGAATCAAAAATCGATTTTCTGATTTTCGGACATTTTGGCGATAATCATTTGCATGCCAATCTTCTCCCCAAAACCAATGAAGAATTTCATCGTGGGAAAGTTCTTTACGAAACCTTAGTTAGGAAGGCGCTTGAATTGGGAGGAACGATTTCGGCTGAGCACGGAATCGGAAAAATCAAAGTGCCTTATCTTGCGTGGATGTATGGAAAGAAAGCTATTCATCAAATGGTTGAGGTCAAATTAGCGCTTGATCCTGAGGGCGTTCTGAACCCAGGAAATATCTTTCCGGTCGAGATGATCAAGAAGCGTGTGATATAATGCAACTCGCTACATTGACAAAAGATAGCTTGTGAAATACAATCGCGGGCGAATAGCTCAGCTGGTTAGAGCGCTTCCTTTACACGGAAGAGGTCTGAGGTTCGATCCCTCATTCGCCCAAATTTGACAAAATTCGAGCACGAATTTCGGATTTCATGCTTGCCTGCATGGGGGCGTAGCTCAATTGGTTAGAGCTCTGGACTGTCGATCCAGAGGTTGCGGGTTCGAGCCCCGTCGCTCCCGTTTTCCTTCTAAGAGAGTTTGAGTTCAGGGGCTCGAAGGGAGCTCCGTCAATGCGACTTATGGGAGCATTGTTTGACGGAGCGGGTGGCCGACCCTGAACGAGCGAAGCGAGTGAAGGGCGCCGAGCCCCGTCGCTCCCGTTTTTTGTTTCTATCATGTGGTCTGCTTCTTGCACCCGCTGTCTAGAAGTGTAAGTCACTGTTTTTTTCATAACTTCACAAAGTTTTTGTTCCTCCCATCCGTTTTCATTTTTTTTCACAAGTGTTACACGCTCTGGTTTGCAGAAAATCAAAATAGGTTCTGGAAAGATTGCTCTCGATTTTAAAAGGACATCATAGGAACTTTTCCGAAGAGATGGAGCGGCTGTTGCTTGTGTGTTATAATTAATTTGCTGATAGACACTTATGAAAATGAACTTTACCATTCGCGGTAAAATTCTTATTTTTATTCTTCTGCCAGTATTGGGAATTACCGCCCTGTTGGCTTTTTATTCTTACCGCACCTTAGAAGGATCTTATCAGAATCAAATTGCTAGTTTGTCGATGGAAATATTGGGATCAACCGCTGAGAAAGTGAAACTCTTTCTCAGCAAAGAGATTGACAAACTACAAATTCTTGCCAGGAATCCAGCCCTTGGCGTCTATGCCGAAGATGCTACTGCCAGATACGTGTCCAAAAGCAATGAGGAAAGAATAAATTATTTTTCGGAATTGGGTCACAAATGGGTAAAAGATCAGGACAGAATTTTGATCGATTCTGTTCTGAATAATATTGCCTCGCAGTTGCTTAAGGATTTTCAAATTTATGAAAAGCAGACCTACCGTGAAATTCTTTTAACTGACCGTTGGGGAGGGTTGGTTGCTGCAACCAACAAAACGAGGGACTTCTATCAAGGGAATGAATTTTGGTGGCAGTCGACGATGCAGGCAAACGGCAAAGTCTTTATTGGGGATATTGAGTTTGACGACAGCACCGAAACTTACTCAATCACTTTAAGCTTTCCTGTCATGAAACCCGGTGAGAAATCTTTACGCGGCATTATGAAAGTAGTTCTGAAGGTTAACCAGCTTTTCCTTTCTAGCAAAGAATTTAATGTGGGAGGAACGGGATTCATACGCGTTTTTAACGATACCGGTAAAATTGTTTTTGATTTTAACCATCAATACGCTACCCGAATCGAAGAACCTGTGGTTGTCAAAAAAGTAAGGGGAAGGTTAGGTGGCTTTTTCAAAGACTCTTCGGATGGCATCGAACGATTTTTTGTTTTCAAATATGTCGATCTGGATAAGCTTTTGGATGGGAAGGTATGGACTCAAGATAAGTGGTACTTCTGTCTGGGCCAGGATATCCGGGAGGCCTTCGAGCCGTTAAGAAAAACCCAACGGGATCAGATGATTCGCATTGCTGTGACGACGGTCATCCTCCTTTTAGGCACTCTGTATTTGGGAAGGCGTTTCACACAGCCTCTTTCCAGTCTTGTTCGCCATACCCGTGAGATTGCGAAAGGAAATTTCCGTGTCAGAATGGAGGTGAAATCCAACGACGAATTCGGCGAGTTGGGGAAAGCCTTTAACCAGATGGTAGAGCGGTTGGATCGGTTTTTCCGTCTGACAGAATCCTCCGAAAGAAGGTATAAGGCCTTATTTGAGAGTGCGAAAGAGGGGATTTTGGTCGTTGATCGTGAGACATTCGTTGTGGTGAATGCCAATGCCTCCTTCGCGTCGGCTTTAGCCAAAGATCGTGGAGAACTGATTGGAAAGAAATTAGGAACTTTGCTCTGCGAGATGTGTCCTCCGGATTCTTTGGAGAATACCGAGAAAATTTTGCAAGGTGAGGTCAACACCGGTGAAGCCACCTTTTTGACGCCTGATGGCCAGAAGAAGGTATTTGAAGTATTTTCGAACGCCTTCGAACTGGATGGTAAGCGATTCAGCCAATGTTTGTTTCGTGATATCACGGATAAAAAACAGCTTGAAGAAATTAAAAACAACTTGATCCGCGATGTGGCCCACGAATTGAGGACACCGATTGCCAAACTCCACATTTCCATGGATCTTTTGATTCATGAACTTCGAGAACGACTGCCAGAAAACGAGCGTGTTCAATCTTTGAGCCAAGTCATGAAGAGAAGTATTGATCGTCTAAGCACTACGGTTGAAAGCATTTTGGATTTTTCCAGACTTCAAGAAGGTGTGCTTCATCTTAAACCCGAAAAGTTCTATTTAGGAGATCTTCTGGAAGAAGTTGTGTTTGATTATGGTGACCTTGCTAAGGAGAAAGGTTTGAGCCTTGAGTGTTCCGTGGAGGGACGGCCGTTTTTGATTGAAGCAGACAAAAGGTTGCTCAAGATGGCTGTTGGAAATTTGTTGGCGAATGCCATCAAATTTACACCTTCTGGCAAAGTGGTTGTAAAGGCTCTTCAGGAAGGTGACAAAGTTCAGATCTGGATTCATGATACAGGTATTGGGATTGCTCCGGAACATATGCAGCAGATTTTCGATAAATTTTTCCAAGTTTCTCCCTCCATACCCGGCTGCGGCATTGGTCTTGCTATCTCGGATGAAATCATCAAACTTCATGGTGGAAAGATATGGGCTGAGAGCAGAGGGTTGGGGCATGGGGCGACTTTCAAAGTTGAACTTATGAATCTCTCTTCACACTAGGAATGATTTCATGAAAAAATCTTTTGCGACCAGTTTGCACTTGCCCGTTTCTCAAATCAAGTCAGGCTGGTATTCAGACAAGTATTTTGTTCGCACTCGGGAAGTTCTTTTAAGAGATCGGAACAAAAATACTGTTTTGATGCAGATTTTCTGCAAAGACCATGCTCTCCTTGCCGGCATTAAGGAAGTGGTGCAGCTTCTTGGCGTGGGAGCTTATGAACCACGGCGGCTCAAAGTAAAAACCTTGAAAGATGGAGATTGGGTTGAACCGTGGGAGACCATAGCCACCCTTGAAGGTGGATACTCGACTTTCGCTCACTTGGAGACTTTATATCTAGGTATTCTTGCTCGAAGAACCATGATTGCCACCAATGTGAGAGAAATAGTCGATATGGTTAAGCCTAAACCAGTCCTCTTCTTTGGAGCACGTTTTGATTATTTTCTGAATCAGGAAGGAGATGGATACGCCGCTTTTTTAGGGGGGGCCGAAGGTGTTTCGACAGATGCCGGTGCTTCGTGGCTTAAAGAAAGGGGGATGGGAACAATTCCCCATGGACTGATTGCTGCTTATGGAGGCGATACGGTAGCGGCGTGTGAAGCTTTTGACAGACATATTCCGAGCACTGTGAAAAGAATAGCCCTAGTTGATTTTGACAATGATTGTGTGAACACTTCTGTTGCGGTGGCAAGAGCCTTAGGGAGGAGACTTTGGGCCGTCCGTTTGGATACTTCAGAAAAGCTTAGAGACCGTTCGGTGAAGAAGAAAGGGAAGAAGTCCTTTGGTGTGTGCGCTGAATTGGTTTGGAATGTACGGCACGCTTTGGACCGGGAGGGATTTTCTTGGGTCAGGATTGTGGTAAGCGGTGGTTTCAATGTTGAACGCATTCGACGATTCAAGAGACAATCGGTTCCTTTTGATGCGGTGGGTATCGGGTCGGGTTTTTTTGGACGGAGGTTTGATTTTACCGCTGATGTGGTAAAAGTGAACGGCAAAGCCTGTGCGAAAGTTGGAAGAGGCTTTCGGCCTAACCCGCGTCTTAAAACCATTAAATGGTGAGGGCAAAATGGGCAAAGGGTTTATTCGACTTTGGATTGAAGAAGATATAGATCAAATTGGCAAACAGCTATTAATCGTTGGCGAATCGTTCAGCGACTGCGGAAACTGCAGACACCTGGGGCTTGATTTTGCGACTGTGAAGAGTTGTCCCGAATGTAAAACGGAGTTCAAATATGTTACTTCTCGCCATGTAGCAGGGGGTGCTGCAGATAGATTCAGATGGATCAGGAAAATCAAAGAAAAAAGATCTGAGCTTCAATTTGTGGATTATGACGATTATCAGCGGCACAGGTCGTTGTCGAAAGCACGCGATATTTTTAAGTAAAATCTTCACCCGGGTTTCTGGACATTTCGTTCTGGAACTCAAAAAGAAAGACCTCCGCTTTAACCTTTTTAGATCCGATCAAGCTTTTCCACGGGAATTATTGTCTATTTCCATAACCCTATCATTTACAAATAGTTATGGAAAGCTATTTGTAGTGAGTTATTGATTAAACTAGTTTGACTTTGTATATGTGCGCAGGTATACTTCTAACGGTTTTATAATATAGTTTTAAAACTATTATTAATTGATTTTAATAGGACTCAAACTGGCCTGATGGATATAAAATCTAAAATTTTTAAGCATCTGAAACCGTGGAGAAATCTCATCGTAAAAAAGCTCTATTGAAGTTTAAAAGCTAGGTAAATCCAAACTACCTAGCTTTTTTAATGTCGAATAAGCAAAGGCATTAAAAAAGCTTCGTAAAAGCTTAAGGCGGGTAAATGATAGAAAACTGGCAGGCTCCAAAACAAAGAATATTTTTAAAATCGATAGCAATATTAGTATTGACGGCCTTCCTTACTACTCAGTTTGATCTTCGACTTGCCTATGGTTTTCATGTTCCTCTCCAAGCTGTCCCATCTTCAGAAATAGCTTCAGGTCTCCAGAAGCAATTGCCTTTGGAGGTTGCAGATTTAAGAAAGAAATTGGAGTCGACTCGCTTTTCCGAGGCGCCACAGCCCGTTCAGGCCGAGCAACAGAATCTTCAGCCTACCAAATCTGCAACTCCCCCTGCCGAGAAGTCCAAAGAGACTGGCCCGCTAACTCCTCCCAGTCCGAAGCAAGGTTTCGAGTCGGAACAGGCCAACACAGGTGATTTCTTCAAAAATAAGACTCTGTCTCTTGACCAACCCATTAGCTCTGCTTCTCGCTTTGGGATGAAAATACCTGAGGTTGCCGAGATCACTAAAGATGACCTGGGTCGCCCTCTGGAAGCCAGGTATCAGACACCGGACGGGAAAACAGTGAAACAACACTATGAGTATTCGGAAAACGCTGTCCGGATCACTGAAAAGACCACCGGTACTCAGGAACCTAATGCGGCTGGCTTCTATCAAAAGTTTGCCCTCAAGGGGAAGGATACTTTGGGCCCGCTTCTTGAGAAAGGCAAGACTTATCTAGATCCAAAGACACAGCGCGAAGAAATTTTTCCTACTGAGATTTATGATCTCAAGGACAAAACATTCACCCGTTTTAACGATCATAATGAAATCACCGGAGTTTATCTTTCTGATGGGCGGCCCGTCAAACTTTACGAACGGAAAGAGGGCAAGGTTATCCAGCTGAACATTACCTATCACTCGGATGGTAAGGTAACGGTTGAAAGCAGTAATGGGGCGCGGGAGATATACCGCAAAGGTTTGCTGATTGCAGCCTATGATCCTGCGAGAAATACCCAATATTCCTTCAGTCGTGATAGTCAGGGAAGGATTCTTGAACAAAGGGCAGTTATTCTCAATGATCAGGGTGAGGCGATCAGTGAGAAGGTCGAGATTCATGACCCTGTTACCGGGAAACTTCTATCTGTAGCACAAGACGGTACCATTTGGACATATAGCTACAACGCTTCGGGATTGATTGAAATTAAGAAAACTGCTGGAAAAGATCTGATTATTTGGAAATACGATCCTGCCTCGCCCCGACCTTTTCCTGCCAAAGTTGAGGATCCTAAAGTCGGAACATGGACTTATGATCCCTACGGTAGAATCGTTCAGTTCTCACCCAAGGATGGCAGCCAAGCCAATTCCTTCAGCATTTCATACGGCCCCCGTGGTGAGCAGGAAATTGTAGCCAGACAACTTGATGGCTCACCCGCCGTAATCAAAACTATGACGCCAGACGGTAACGTTCGTCTTCAAATGCCTGGAGGAGAAATTTATACCTTGGATAGGAATAAAAGGGTGGTTGAAATTGTGGACACCTTCGGCAGAGTACTTCGTTATGACTACACCGATGAAGGTATGGTTCGTAAGATTGAGATCAAGCAGGGAGAGACTATCTTGGAAACAGTTCTCTACGATGCTAAGGGGCGTCCGAAAGAGGTCAGAAAGCCAGTGGAAGGGGTTGTTTTCAGAATCGGCGGTAACCTGGTCCGGGAGATCAAACTGGCTAACGGGACCAAAATGTTTCCATCTTACGATAATAATCGCGTGTTGGAGCATGTGGAAAGAATCAGTCCTTATGGTCTGGTTGATTTTCAAATGATGGAAGATGGATTCGTTAGAAAATGGATTCAGCCGTCCGGCGATGTGGCCACTTTCAATGCCAAGGGGCAGCCTTCTTCTCTTATAAAAACTTCTGCCAAGGGTGCTGAGCTTTGGGAATATTCCTATGATGATTCGGGGGCTTTAAAGAAGCTGAGATTGATTAAAACCGCTATCGATGGATCGACCGGCACTTATATTTTTACATTGGATTCTGACCGTCATGTTCAGTGGATGCTGTATCCCGACGGGACCGAGCAATTTTTCGATCAAAGCGGGAAAGTAACAGAAGTCAAATACCCTAATCAGGAAAGTCAAACATTTTTGGAATATCATCCTAATGGTGTGCCTGCTAAAGTCGTTGCTTCCGATGCCAAAGGAAATAAAACGATTCAGTACTTTGCCCCAAATAGAAAACTGAGCCGGCTTGAGCTTCCCGATGGTTCCAAACAAAAGTTCTTTTACCATCTTGATACCGGTGTTTTGCAGCAGGTGGAAATCCAGAGTGAACAAGGCGAGACGACCCGTCAATTTTACGATGAGACAGGAAGTTATACCGCTCAAGTGCTTGATTCCAAGGGTGTCAGAAAGATTTACGATGAGAGGGGCCTCCTCATCAAAACTCTCAAGCCTGAAGTGAGTAAAGAAAAGTCTGCCTACAGATACGATAGAGAATCTGTCCTGTCGATTGGGTCGGTCTTGAATGAACTGAGTGCAGCGGACGAGTCGAAACTTCCGTGGGGTGCGGCAGTCGATCTTAATGTCAACGGAAAAGAAATGGATGCGTTGATAGAAGGGCGTCTCAAGGGGGATACGGAGACATTTGCTTTGGTTTCGAATGGACACGCCATACTTTTCACGAGCGGTACAACCAATGCAATTGAAGGTTCCCGCGAAATTGCAGATTATATTCGCAAACTCAAAGAGAACAATCCCGACATCATCGTTTGGCATTGGCATACTAAAGCGCATACGGAAGAGGCCTTCCATAAACATGGCCCCAGCCATGATGATTTTGAGGCACTCAAGCCAGGGCAAAGTGAATTTGTAGTTGCGGAGGAGGGAATCTTTCAATATGGCATCAGCTCCGATGGTAAGGAATGGGTCAAAAAGATAAACAAAGACGATTTCTACGCACTCATACAGAAACAGGCTGCTCATCCTGGCTCGGACAAGGAAGAGGCGTTTTTGCGTCAGACCGTTAGCAACATCCTTAGGGAAGTCGAACGCTTGTCTGAGAAAGAGAAAATTATTTTACGCGCGGGCGAGCTAACTGAAGAGCAGAAAAAAGCTTTTTCCATTGTTGAGACCATTCTGGAGATCAGTCTAGGCGTAAGCCGAAGCAATTTTGAGCGTGTGGATATCAAGGCTGAGGCGCCTCATCGCTACCGAGCCACCTTAAAGTACAAGAAGACTTCCTATACGTACTCCGTGGATGCTGAAAGTGGAAGCGCCACCCTTGTTGCTCAGGAAGTACATGATGATCAGGAAGATAAATTGGTGGAGTTCGACTTGCAGGGAAGAGTCAAAAAAGTTACTGATTTGCGCAACAATCAGCAAAGCGATTTTTCTTATGATGACGCGAGTAAAACCTACAAGGTCAAAACCGGGGACATAACACAAACATTTTCCTATGGTGATGACCGTAAGCCTCTTAGTACAGATGCTGCAGGTAAAAACGATGATTATCTGATTTCTTCGGAGGGCAAGGACGAAAATGGCAATAATATGAAACAGCTTTTTGACCGTCAGGGAAGAATCACTCAGTCGGAAAATTTTGTTGCTGTGAAGGGTTCGGATGGAAAGCCGACAGGGCAATATGATAAGAATCAGACAGCCTACACCTATGATGAAAAACAAGGCACTGCGAAGGCGGAGACCCATAAAGTTCTTGCCAATGGTTCCAAGGAGTTTGTGTCCCGCCAGACACTGACTTTGGATAAAGATGGGAGGCTTTCAACGGGCAGTAAAGTTCTTGAATATGAAGGTTTGGAAGAGAACAAGCAGTTGTTCTCCCAGAAATTCAGTCAGAATGGAGACATTATTGAGAGCCGGAGTTCTCAGGCGATACGGGATTCCAATGGTAAGGTGACAGGGTATGAAAAGACGGTCGCA
>OBEQ012114834.1_pt1 | contig 26109 bp, 18 predicted proteins | sample 1670901 | NCBI WGS metagenome assembly OBEQ01 (sample SAMEA104232315, study PRJEB22302) | groundwater metagenome | biome: forest; feature: aquifer; material: groundwater | place: USA | collected 2011-08-07 | depth 5.4 m | reverse complement strand
CGGGGTCGGCGAGCGTCCGCCCGACCGCGAGCCGCGTGCGCGCGTGCGCGCCACCGACGCGGGCCGGCTGCTCGAGGCGCGTGCGCGCGTGGCCCTCGCGGCGGTGCGCGACTTCGCCGTCGACCTGGGCGAGCTGCGCGGGGTGGTACGCGGCGAGCTGCGCATCGCCTCGACGCAGAGCCTGAACGTCACGCTCCTGCCCGTGCCGCTGGCGCGCTTCTCGGCGCGCCATCCCGGCGTGGCCCTGCGCGTGCGCACCTACCCGGCCGAGGCCATCGCCGCCGCGGTACGTGAGCGGCGCGCCGACCTGGCCCTGGCCGCCGCCGCGCCCGGTCTGCTCGTGGGCGTCGACGCCGAGGTGCTCTACCGCGAGCGCTTCGTGGCCATCGTGCGCCGGGGCGACCCGCTGGCGCGCCGGCGCAAGATCGCGCTCGCCGAGTTACGCACCCGCCCCATGGTGCTGGTGCCCGACGGCACCTTCACCGCCGACACCATCCACGCGGCGTGTGCGCGCGCCGGCTTCACGCCCCAGGTCACGCTCACCGTCGACTCGGGCGAAGCGCTGCGCGAGACCGTGCGCGCCGGCCTCGGCCTGTCCATCCTGCCCGAGCGCTACCTGTCGGCGCACGATCGCGCCCTGTGCGCGGTGCGCCTGGAGCAGCCCACGCCCACGCGCGACGTGCTGCTGGTGCGTCCGCGCACGCACCGTTCGCGCGCGGCCGAGGCCTTCGTGCCCTTCCTGGCGCGCGCCGCGGCGGGGCGCGGTCGCTGAAGACACCGCTCGCCGCCGGGCGTCACTCCTTGGAGGCGGGCAGCTGGGCGACCTCGACGCGGTTCCGGCCGTTGGCCTTGGCGTGGTAGAGCGCGCCGTCGACCAGCTTGAGCATCTCGGTGACGTCGTCGGTGTTGGCGACCGGATAGGCGCACACGCCGATCGACACCGTGACCGGACGGTCCATGCCGTCGATCTGCAGCGCCTCGATGCTGGCGCGCAGGCGCTCGGCCACGAAGACGGTGTGCTCGAGCGGGGTCTCGGGCAGGCCGCAGACGAACTCCTCGCCGCCGAAGCGCGCCACCAGGTCGGTCTCGCGCAGCGCCTTGCGCAGCGTCTGCGCGATGGCGACCAGCACCTTGTCACCTTGCGGGTGGCCGAGCGTGTCGTTGATGCGCTTGAAATGGTCGGCGTCGAGGATGAGCATGCCGAAGTTGTGCCGGTGCCGCCGGCAGCGCTTGAGCTCCTCGGTGGCGCGCGCCATGAAATGACGGCGGTTGTGCACGCCGGTCAGCGCGTCGGTGGTGGCCAGCTCGGCCAGCTCGATGTTCATGCGCGACAGCTCGCGGTTCTTCTCCGCGATCTCGTCCTGCAGCAGCTTCAGCTTGAGGTAGTTCTTCACCCGCGCGACCAGCTCGGCGGGATGGCAGGGCTTGACCAGGTAGTCGTTGGCGCCGCGCGCGAAGCCTTCCACCTTCTTCTCGGGCGAGGCCTGGCCGGACAGCATGAGCACGGGCACGGTCTTGGCGCGCGGATCGGCGCGGAAGCGCAGGATGAAGCCGAAGCCGTCGAGCCCGGGCATCTCCAGATCGCACAGCACGAGGTCGACCGGCTGCGTCAGGGCCAGGCGCAGGCCGGCCCAGCCGTTCTCGGCCTCGAGGTACTCGTCGAACAGCCCGGCGGCCTGCAACGTCTCGCGAATCGACGACCGGATGGTGCGCGAGTCGTCGACGATGAGCACGGCCTTGCCGTGAGGCTCGGCGGGCGCGGCCGGACGCACCGGCGTCTCCGCTTCCGCTTCCTTGTCGGTTTCGGTCTCCACGACCGGCACCGCCTCACTGGATCCTGGCCCTAGCATCCGCTCTCCATTCTCCTCGCTTGTCCTTCTGGGTCGGCCGTTCCCAGACGGACTTGAGCGGAAAGTGACGGACGCGGAAGACGACCGACGCCAGGAAGTAACGTGTTGGCTGGCTTACTCGGGCGTCTGGCGAGCTGGTGAGCCTTGCGAGCTTCGCGCAGGCCGACGTGCTTCTGGCTGTACGAAGACGTGGGCAGACGCACACCATGCTGGGCGGCCTCCCCGCCGCGGGGTGGGCTTGGTCAGAAATCGAGCAGCGGTCGAGTCAGCGGCGGCGACGCCGCGTCATCCAGACGAAGCCCAACCAGAGTCCCGCGCCCAGGAACCACGGCTCCGGGCGCGCGCCGCGTCCTACGCGGCAGCCGCAACCACCACCGCCAGCCTCGCCAAGGCCGGTACCGGCGTCGGGACTTCCCGAGCCTGCATCCGGTTCGCCCGGACCTGCATCGGGCGCGGGCGGAGCCGTGCCCTCGCCACGCAGCGACACGACCATCTCGGGCAGCGTCTGCCCCGAGATGTGCACCTCCAGCTTCGAGCTGAGCAAGCCCGCGGCGGACGGCGTGAAGCTGACCTGGACCTCGACGCTGGTGCCGGGCGCGAGCGTGATCGGCGGGGTCGCGCCGCTGACAGCAAATTCGGTGTCGGCGACGACCAAGGCGTCGATCGTGACCGACGCGCCGCTCTGGTTGGTCACGGTCACGGTGCGCTCCTCCGAGCTCGTGCCCACCTCGAGTGACCCGAAGTCCAGGCTCTCGGGTGCGACCGCGAGCAGTGACGACACCGCCCGCGCCGAGAGCGGCACGACGACCTGAGGAAGGCCGGACTCGGCGGCCGTGATGGTCAGCTGCGCCGTGTAGGTACCCGCGGCGCTGCCCGTGAAGCCGACCGCGACCATGCGCGAAGCGCCTGGGGCGAGCTCGCCGGCGAGCGCTCCCACCGAGAATGCCGCTGATGACACGCCGGTCAGCGCGCCATCGAGCAGCGTGATCGTCTCGGCGCTGGTGTTGGTGACGGTCAGCGCAACGTTGCCGGCTGCGCCAGGAGCCTCGATGACCCCGAAGTCGATGGCCAGGGGCGAGGCCGCGAGGACGTGCGACAGGCCGACGCCAGCGAGCGTGAGATCGCCCGCAGGCGCGGCGGGATCGTCGGTCGCGATGGAAAGCATGGCGCTTGCGCCGCCTACTGTGGCGGGCGTGAAGATCACCGGAAGCTCGAGGCTGGCTCCCGGCGCCACGCTCACGGGCAGCGTCGGCGCGGTGATGGAGAACGCCGCCGCGTCGGGACCCACGAGCGTGAGCCCGGAGACGCTCAGGGTGGTCGTGCCGTCGTTGCGAATGGTCGCGCGACGCGCAGAGGACGCACGCCCGACCAGCTGGCCGCCGAAGTCGATCGACGTGGGCGTGAGCGAGAACACCGGCGACACGCCATTGCCGGTCAGGGTGACCTCGATGCTGCTCGCGATCGGGTCGTCGCTGGTGATCAGAAGCGTGGCGGCATCGGCGCCCACCGCCGCTGGCGCGTAGCTGACCTGCAGCACCAGCTCGCCCGCCGGCGGGATGAGGAAGGGCAACGTGATGGCGACCAGGTCGAAGTCAGCCGCGCCCGCGCCGCCCAGGGCCACTCCGGTGATGGTCAGGGGGCCCGAGCCGGAGTTGCGCACGGTCACCGGGAGCGGGCCGCTGCTCTCGTCGATGCGCACGTCGCCGAAATCGACCGACGTGGGCGCGAGCGACAGCGCCGGTGACGTGCCCGTGCCGGTGAGTGCCACGGGCGCGACCGGATGCAGCGGATCGTTGCCGACGATGGACGCCCCGGCCGAACGAGCACCCACCGTGGTCGGCTGGAAGCGCACCGAGATGGCGGCCGAGCCGCCCGGGACCACGGTCAGGGGCAATCCGGTCAACACCGCGAAGTCACCGGCGTCGGCGCCGGAGAGCGACACCTGGCTCACCACCAGATCGCGCTCGCCCGGGTTGGCCACGTTCACGGTTCTCGTCAGCGCGACGCCGACATTGCTCGAGCCGAACGCCACGCTCGCACCCGCGTTCAGCACGGGTGCGACGCCGCTGCCGGTCAGGGCGACGTTGGTGCTGGGCTGGCCCACAGCGTTGCTGTGCACGATCAAGCTGGCGTTGCGCGAACCGTGCGCCGTGGGCGCGAAGTGCACGCTCACCGCCTGGCTGGCGCCCGGCGCCACCGTGAACGGCAGTGCCGGTGCCAGCACGGCATACTCGGCTGCCGCGGCGCCGCTCATGTCGATGCTACTGACCTGCAGCTCGACCTCGCCGGGGTTGCTGACATGGAGCGTCGCGTCGCCACCCTGGCCACCGATGAGGACGGCTCCGAACGCCAGCGTGGCGGGCGCGGCCGCGGTCGCCGGCGGGTCCTAGTCGAACAGCAGGCTGTTCGAGCTCTGCCCGCCGACTGACAGCACGACCGGCAGGTCCTTCCCCGAGCCGCTCGGCAGGGTGCACGTGGCGGAGGTGTGGCTGTTCGAGATCACCGGGCACGCACTGCCACCCACGGTGATGGTGGCACCCGACGCGCCGAAGTTCGTGCCACTGAAGGTCAGGACGGTTCCACCTGCCATGGGCCCATGGTCGGGCGACATGCTGCTCAGCGACGGCGCCTCGCGGTCGAGCAGCGCGGGCGCCGAGACCTGTCCCGCCACCGTCACGACGACGGGCTGATCCAGCCCCACGCCCTCGGGTGCCAAGCAGGCGATGGTGGTGTGCGAGCCGCCGATCACCGGACAGTCAGCACCCGCGACGGTGACCGTGGCGCCGAAGACGCCGAAATTGGCTCCATCGATGGTCAGGCTGCCTCCCGAGGTGGGAGCGACCGCGGGCGACAGCCCGGTGATCTGCGGTGCGTCGTAGGCAAACAGCAGCGAGTTGGACGCTTGCCCGCCGACGGTGAGGACGACGGGCAGACCGGTGCCCTGCCCTTCGGGCAGCGTGCAGCGCACCTGCGCGTGCGTCTGCGAGCTCACCGGACAGTTCAGGCCCCCGATGCTGACGCTGGCGCCGCTGGCGCCCAGGTTGGTGCCGGCGAGCGTGACGGTCGCGCCGCCCTGCGTCGGCCGGCTGCTCGCGCTGAGCGAGCTCAGCGTCGGCGCGGCGTAGCTGACCGATCCGCTCGCCGACTGCCCGCTCACCGTCAGCGTGACGACATGACCGACCCCCACGCCAGCGGGCGCGCTGCACACCACCTGCGTCTGTGCATGGGACGTGACGGCGCAGCTGGCACCATCGATGGTGACCGTGCCCGAGGTGCCGAAGTCGCTGCCCTGGATGGTCAGCGTGCCGCCAGTGGTGGGCAAGACGGTGGGCGTGACGCTGCTGACGGTGGGCGCATTGTACGTGAACGACGCCGCCGGCGACGACTGTCCACCCACGGTGACCACGACCGGCACGCTTCCCTGGCCGGCCGGCAGCGTGCACGTGATCTGGGTCTGATCGTGGCTGCTCACCGGACAGGCGGCGCCATGCACGGTCACCGTGAGCACTGCGCTGGGCGGGCCGAAGTTGGCGCCCGTGATGGTCAGCGCGGTCCCGCCCGCCGTGCCACGAGGACCGCCGAAACCACTGATGCCCGGGGGCGCGTAGTTGATGGCGAGCGCGTTGGAGGTCTGCCCGCCCACCGTCAACACGACCGAGCGGTTGGTGCCGGTGCCCGCCGCCATGGTGCACTGCACCTGGGTGTGCGTCTGCGAGGTCACCGGGCAGCTCGCTCCCGCCACGGTGACGCTGGCGCCGCTCGCGCCCAGGCTGCTGCCGCTGATGGTCAGGGTGCCCCCGATCGTGGGCATGGGCGAGGGCACGAGGGCGCTGAGCTGGGGCGGGCTGTAGCTGAAGCGCGTCGCCGCCGTAGGCGAGGTGCCGGTCAAGGTCTGCACGCCCAGGTAGGTGGTCCAGGTGGTCGTGACGGTGACGTTGTGGTTGCGGCCGCTGCCCTCGGGCACCGCGCAGCCGAGCGACGTGGTGGAGCGTGCTCCGAGCTGGCAGCTCTGCCCGCCGATCGTGACCGTGGTGACGACCGATGTGCCCGCGGTATTGGAGTTGTCGAAGTTGTTGCCCGTCACCGTCGCGGTGTAGCCGCCGGCGGTCGAGCCGGTGGTGGGCGCGAGCGTGCTGATGACGGGCACCTTGCAGGCGGTCAGGACGTCGGAGCAGCAGTCCTGGAAACCCGGCTGCAGGCAGCGGTTGTCACAGAAGCAGCCGCTCGCCGTCTGGCCGCCGCACACTCCGGGAGCAGTGCAGGTCTGCGCTCGAGCCGAACCGGCCAGGAACCAGGCCGAAAGCAGAAAGACCGCCAGAGTCGAGATACCTATTCTCAGCACTCGCATATGACACCTCGCGCAGTGAGCACGCCAGTTCATCGTAGATGCCGAATGCGATTCTGAGAAGCCGGCAATGGCGACAATGTTTTGACACTCTGCGCCGCTGAACTGGTGCGGCAGACGGGCCCGTCAGCGCAGAATCAGCGCACGCGTCGACTGGCCGTCTTGCGCGCCCAAGGCGTGCAGCGGTCGCAATAGACCTCGTGGAAGGCGACCTCGTCCGAGCTCAGGCGCATGCGCTCGACCACCTTCCAGCCGGGCGGCTGGCGGATGCCGTCGCGTCGGCCCTCCACCGCCCCATGGCGCCCGCAGCGGTCACAGTGCAGCCCGCGAGGACGAACCACGTTGACCGCGACACGCAGCAGTGCCGCCAGGCCACCCAGTGGAATGACCTGGAACAGCAGGGTGAGCGACCGGGTCGCCAGGCCGGCCACCAGCACCAGCACCGTGCCGAAGAGTATCGTGGCGCAGGCCCTCCAGAGCGCGACTGCCAGTCCAGGCAGACGCATGAAGCCGTCGTCAGTCCACATGACTCTTCTCTTGAGAGGCACGAGTGACACTCCTGTGCTGGTCTTTGCCACTATGACGCTCTGCCAGAGCGCCCCATAAGTGGGTGATTCGCACCCACGCTCTTTGCCGTCCGACGGTCCGAGGGCCTGACTGGCAATGGCGATTCAGGGCGTCATCGAGAGCGAATCACGGACCAGCGCCGCGACCTGCGCGATCGCCGCGCGGATGGCCAGTGAGTCGCCGAAGGGCTCGAGGGCCTCCGCCAGCCGACCGCTGCCGATGATGGCGTTCACATCGCTGCTCTGGACCCGTGATGGATCCGTGCCGACCTCGCGCAGGATCAGCTCCAGGACGGCGCTGGCATTGATGGGCGAGATGGCCACGTGCAGCCGACACGCGACGGCATGAAACAGTGCATTGCCGCGAACCACGCCGACGATTCCGGTCAGCTTCCTCGACTGGTAGCCCTTCTTGAGCTCGGCCACCAGCTGCAGCGCGCGCACGAACATGCGTGCGCGGTCGACCGGGCGCTCGAACGCCGCGTCCAGCCGCTCGGGCACCATGGCCATGGCGCCTTCGTCGACGACGCCGATGATGGCCGCCCGGTAGGTCCAGGTGTCGAGGCTTTGCAGGGCGGCGTGGGCGCTGCGATGGCGGAAGTCGATGATGGCCACGGCGAGTGGTGTCGCCGCCTCCTCGAGCAGGAAGAGGTCGAGGGCGCCGAGGCTGCCCGCGACGGAAGTGGTGAAACCGCGCTGTGCGAACAAGGCACAGATGTCGTGCGCATAGCGCGCCTCGGCGAACACCAGCATCCTGGGCTTCTCCGCCCACATCGACGATTTCTCCCCGCTCACCCGCGATCTCTCCGCCTTCTTGCCCATGACTGTCTCCATCCGTTGGACTCTTGCTTCAGAAATTCAAGGTGACGGTGAGGGTGTCGGAATAGCTGCCCGCGCTCACGTCCTGGCGCGCCGGCAGGCGACCGAAGACATTCACCGTCACCGGCTCGGCTTCGGGCGGGACGACCGGCCCGTACCGCGCGGTGCCCGACGTGCCATTGCCGAAGATCACCGAGCGGGCCGCGTCGATGTAGAGGTTGTAGGCCAGCTGTGCCATGCCCTGGACCATGTGCCGGGGCGAGAACCCGGCGCCGCTGCCGGCGCTGATCTCGATGACCACGGTATCGGCGGGCTGCACGCCGGTGCAGCGGTAGGTGACGCTGCCGGTCGAATCGACCGGCGCCGCATCGTAGACGTCGTAGACGCCGAAGATCTGGGCAAGGGCGCCAATGGCGACGAGTTCCTCCGCAGTGCCCGCGCACATTCTCCTGGATCCATGCGCGTGTTGCTGATCGGTGGCAAGACGCTGTTTCCTCAGCCGACCGGCGCAGATGCTCACGTGGTCCTCGCGAAGCCGGCGCCACCGGGAGAGCTCCTGGCCACGGTTCACCTCTGCCGGGCGGGATTGACCCCGTCGGCGGCGAGCAAGTCGGCGGCGCTCACGCCTCGCCATCGAACCGTACTCGTTGTCGACGACAGCGAGGATGCCCAGGACCTCATCTGCGACTGCCTCTCCTCGGCGGGTTTCACGACCCGGTCGGCGCTCAACGGCAAGCAAGCGCTCGATCAACTGATGGACATGCCCGCTCCTGGGCTGATCACCATCGACCTGATGATGCCGGAGATGTCGGGCATGGAGCTCATCGGCGTCCTGCAGTCCTACCGCCGACTGGCCAGGGTGCCGATGCTGATCCTCAGCGCAGTGGTCGTGCCCGAAGCCGGGCGATTGCCCGGCGTCGAGTATCTGTCGAAGCCCTTCAGCAACGACGACCTCGTCGACACCGTGAAGCGACTGACCGGAACGACCTGACGCGCGGCGCGGCTACCGTCTGACCGCCTCGGCGCCGACTCGACGGCGCAGCTGAGCGCGCAGCTCGAGGAGGTTGCTCTCGAGACGGTTCCACTCGGACGCTGCCACGCGCGCACGCACGATGAGCCGCGTGGCCAGCTGCTCTGCCGCCCAGGCAACGTCCAGATGAAGCGCGCCCGGATGTTCTCCACTCACGTGGCCGAACCCATGGGCATGAAGGCGAAGCATGATGATCGCTGACCTGTTGTCGGTGTCTCTTCGCACCTCGGCGAGAAGCTGAGCGATCAGCTCCAGTTCACCGAGCGTGGTGAGCGTTCGGTCGGGCATCACCGCGGTCACCACTTGTCGAGAGAACTCAGCCAGAGGCTCATCCCCGACTGCATTCATACATTCCTCCCCCCACCATTGGCGCCATGCTCGCTGCCGAACCTATCGACCATGGAACAAGAAACTTTAGGGGTCGGCCGAGAAAGTCAGGGAAAGGAGGCGATGCGCTCTCCTTCATCTAGTGCGCGTGGGCGTCAGTGAAGGTGAGGGAAACGGGCCACCTCTTGAACTCAGAGTCTTGCCGGGCCGACGCCAGGTACCATTGCATCTTTGCCAGTTTCGGCAGACGTCGCCTGAGTCAACAATACCCAGCCGCGGCTGCTTCAGACCGTTCGCTGTTCTAATGCTTGGCCCGGCCCAGGAACGCGTCGACCGCGGCGAAGAAGTCGGCGGGTGCGTCGAGCATGATGAAGTGCTTCGACTTCGGGAACGACACCACCTTGTGGTCGTGGATCGTCGCCACCTGCGCCTCGTAGCTGGTCGGGTCGTCCGAACCGGCCTGCAGCAGCAGCGTGGGCACCTGGATCCTGGCCACCTGGGCGCGCAGGTCGGTGGTCAGCATCTCGAAGACCGCGTCGGCGACCGCGAGCGGCGACGATGCGCGCGCGCCCTTGGCGACGCGCTCGATGTCGGCCGGGTCGGTGATCATGGCAGCGAGCGAGCGGTTCGACTCGGCCGCCCACGCCTCGGGCGTCATGCCGGCCACCTGGTCGTGCATCATCTGCGCCGGCTTGGCCATCTGCTCGACCGTGGCCGAGGCATTCATCAGCGCCGCCAGGTAAGGCACGCCGTCGACGGCGACGATGCTTCCCAGTAGCTCCGGCTCCGACGACGCCAGCCAGAAGGCCATGAAGCCGCCCAGGCTGTGGCCGATGACCACGGGATGGTCGAGCCTGGCGGCACGGATGTAGCGAGCGAGATCGGTGCGCACGGTGGCCAGGAAGGGCGCGGGAATGGCGGGTCGCTTGCCGCCGAAGCCGGCCAGGGTCAGCACGTGCACCTGGTAGTGCTCGCGGTAGTGCGCCACCGTCGTGTCCCAGACCGAGCCGTCGCAGGACAGGCCGGGGATGAGGATCATGGGCGGGCCGGCGCCGGTGACCGTGACGTCGAAGGCGTACGACGACGTGTCGGGCACGATGGGCGCGGCGGGTGCGCCTGCGGCCGGGGCCGAGCCACCCGCGGGTGCGGGCGCCGCGGCGGGCGCGTGCGCGCAGGCGCCGAGCGTCAGGGCGAGGGTAGCGAGGAGGAGTGGAAGCAGCAGCGATCTTGGCATCGTGCTGGGTTTTACCCAGCTACGGGCGCCAGATCCACAGGATGTCGCCACCGCCGGCCTTGTCGCCGACGATCAGCTCGAACAGGAAGCCGTGGCCCAGGTGCCACTGCAGCTGGCCCTCGGTGGTGTTCTCGTTGACCTCGGCGGTCGAGCGACTGCGCAGGTTGACGAAGACGTTGCGCCGGATCCACGTGCCCACGCTGTAGCGCCGCGTCGGCGCGTCCCGGCTGCCGACCTCGTCGATGCCGACGACCAGGCGGTTCTTGAGCAGCGGCGTCAGCTCACCCAGGGCCAGCGTGGCCAGGACGCTGAGCGCGGTGGTGGAAGGCGTGGTCGTGCCCGGGTCGGGCAGGTCGGGATTGCCGCCGAGGATGACCTGCATGAGCTCTTCCTCGCTGCGGGGCGGGTCGGACTCGAGCTGCATCGTCTTCTTCGCCAGCGTGTTGATGCGGATGGTGAGCAGGAGGCTGCTGTACTGGTGCTGCAGCAGGGCATAGGCCCCGGGACTACCGCCGCGCTCGGGCAGACTGAGGTGGCCCTCCAGGATGTCGTAGGACGTGCCGTTCACGTCAGCGGTGCCGCCCAGCACGTCGATCTCGCCACTGGTGGTCGTCCGGTTGGCGGCGTGGTCGAGCGTGAACGTGCCACCGGCCTCGGCGATGGTCTCGTCGTACTTCACGTGCAGCTCGCGGCTCTTGGCATGAACGTACAGGTGGAGCGATTCGCCCGGTGCCATGTCGTGCGCGCGCTGCTCGGGGTCTTCGACCACGACGTCCTCCAGCTGGCGGAAGCTGGCCGGCCGCGCCACGCTGCCGAGCAGCTCGACGGCCGAGCCGCGAACCTCGGCCTTGATGTCCCAGAGGTGCTGCACGCGATCGTGCAGAATGTAGACGCCGGCGTTGACGTCGGCGATCACCGGCCAGTTGGCGACGACCACGTGCAGCCCCTCGCTGCGCAGCAGGAAGCTCGCCTCGCGCGGAATCCAGCCGTCGAGGTCGGCGTTGCCGTCGAGCAGCAGCTTGCTCTTGCGCTCGCCCTTGCTCTCGGCATGGAGCGTCACATTCGCACCCGCAGGGATGATGCGGATCGACACGTCGTGGAGCGGCGGCAGCACGTCGCGCAGCTCGAGCGTGCCGTGCGTGACGCTGGCGAAGCCCTTGAGCATGGGTGCCTCGGCGCTGCCGCTGGCGTGCAGGTCGGCCTCGAGCAGGCCGCTCGCGTCGCGCAGCCACTCGCCGCCACCGGCGCGCACGATGGCGGGCAGCCCGGCCAGGCTGAACGCGTGGGCCGTGAGGGGCGCCTCGGTCGGCGCGCCCGCACCCGCCGCCAGCGAGGCCACGAGCGTGCCGCCGCCCTGCTGACTCGCGTCGAGCGTGGCCGCGTGCCGTCCGGCCTGCCAGCTCCACGTGCCACCCAGCTTGCTGAAGGTCACGGTGCTGACCTTGGGGTGCTCGAGGTCCACGTGCGCCGCCAGCACGGGCGCGCCCAGCGACCCGTCGAGCGTGCCACCGGCGTGGATGATGCCACCCAGCTGCTTGACCAGCGTCGCGGGCAGACCGCGCTCCTCGGCGGCGACCTTCACGGGCAGGGCGTCGACGTGGGCATCGACGTGCGCGGCCGCGGCCAGGATGGGCGCGAGCGCGGGCGAGCGCCGCAGCAGGGCGCGTCCGAGCGCGAGCGTGCCGTCGGCGCGCACCAGCTTGTCCTGGCCCAGCGTGGTGTCGAGGTGCGCCGTGGCCGAGGCTTCGGCCAGCTCGAGGTGCAGGCTGCCGCCCAGCTTGCGCTGGTTGTGCTCGGTGGCCACGTCGTGGGCGTGCACGTCCACCACGATGAGGCCGTCGGGCTGGAATCTCACCGTCGCCTGGGCGCGGCCGGCGATGCGCGCGTCGGGCGCCAGGCGCGCCAGGTCGAGGTCGTCGGTCGACACGGTCGCCGTCCGCACCGCGCGGTCGTCGAGCGCGCGCCAGGCGGCGAGATCGAATGGATCGGCGGGCACGCGCGCGTCGCTGACGTCGAGCTCGACCTTGGCGAAGGGCAGGAGCGCCGAGCCGCGGGCGACCAGCTTGCCCGCGCTCATGCTGGCCTGCAGCACGGCCTGCTCCACACAGGTGCTCCACCTGCGCACGCAGCCGCGCTCGATCTGCACGTGCGCCTCGACGCCGCGGGCGCCCGGCTGCAGGCGCAGCTCGCCGGTCACGTGGCCCATGAGATCCGGCGCGCGGCCCAGGAGTGGCAGCGCGGCCTCCAGATCGACGCGCCGCAGGGTGAGCTCGGCGCTGCGCAGCGCGGCCGGACGCCACGCGCGCCAGGCGCTGGCGGCGAAGAGGTCACGCGGCGCGTTCGCCTCGGCGCTGGCGTCGACCTCGCCGACGTCGGGATCGCTCGCGGCCACGTGCAGCGTGACCACACCGCGTTCGAGCGCGGCGTCGACGCTGCCGTCGATGGTGCTGGGCGACGTGCGCGGACGGAAGTGCTCCACGTGCGCCGACAGCGTCGCCGCGGGCTGCCCGCCACGGCGCGCCAGCCGCGCCTCGAGCCGGGTGACGCGCCCGAGGAAGTCGCTCTTCAGCCCCAGCACCGACCACAGGTCGGCGAGCACGACGTTGCTCGCGCTCACATGCGCGTCGTCGACGGCGTCGCCGCCGAAGCCGCGCCAGCCGGCCGGGTCGAACAGCGCCACCGGCACACGCGCGGCCAGCGACACGTCCGCCGCCATGCCGCCGCCACCGTCGAGCTTGGCGGTCAGCGTGGCCCGGCCAGCCTGCACACGCGCACGCACGCGGGCAGCGAAGGCACGCGCGCCCGCCACCAGCGTGACACCGGTGACGTCGGCGGCCAGGGTGACCGTGGGCGCAGCGAGCTTGCCGACGATGGTCGCGTGGCCCGAGGCGCGACCTGCCACCGGCACACCGTGCAGCGCGAGGCCCTGACGCAGGCGCGCGAAGTCGAGCCCGCGCAGGCCCAGCTCGAGCGGCTTGTCGCCGTCGAGCTCGCCGTCCACGTCGACGCGCCCGGCGGAAGACGCCAGGTGCAACCCATGCACCGAGGTCGCCGCGTCGCGCCGCCAGATCACATCGCCACCGTCAGCGTCCCAGCCGATGCGCCAGGTGCGTGCGTGCGCGTGCACGATGCGCACCGTCGCCAGCGTCGACGACAAGCTGCCGTTCACCTCGGCGTCGAGCGCGAAGGGCCCGGTCGGGCTGCCCATGTGCAGCATCGCGCGCACGGTGCGGCCCAGATCGGTCGTGTGCAGCTCGACCCGGATGGGGCCGAGCGGGGCCGCGGCCTGGGTGACGCTGTCTGCCTTCAGGTCGGCGTCGATGGTGAGCGCCGGGTAGGTGCCCGAGACGCGTCCGTCCAGGCGGCCCACGCCCAGGGTCCACGGCAAGACCACCAGGGGATCGCTGTCCACGTGCACGACCACCTGGTCGAAGGTGACGCGGCCGTGGTCGAAGACCAGGCCGCCGCTGGCCTCGCCGTCGAACTGACGGTTTTGCGCGTGCAGCTTGCCCTGCACGCGGCCCTTGGCACAGGCGACGTCGGCATTCACGACCGCTTCGCTTTCCAGCCCCAGGCCGCTCAGCTTGCCGCTCACGACCACATGCAGCGGCGTCGGCCCCGCTTCGTGAGTGGCGTTCACGGTCAGGTCCATCGACGCTGCGCGCGGCAGCTGCGGCCACAGGGTGACGAAGTCCTCACCGTGCAGCTTCACGTCGGCCGACCCGTGCAGGTCGTCGAGGCTCGAGCCGGCCAGCGCGTGCACGAGCATCGAGCTGCCGCCCACCGCGACGCGCGTGTCGGCCAGGCTCAGCCCCGACGCGTCGGTGTGCAGGCTGCCGGTGACGAGGACCTCGCGCCCGCCTTCCTTCCAGTGTCCGGTCAGATTCTTGCTCAGCTTGATCGTGAGCGCGCCTTCCAGCGCGGCCTCGAACGCGATGCCTTCCACCGTGGCGCGCTGCCCGCCGTCCTCGAAGACGAAGATTCCATCCCTGGCCGTCAGCACGTCGATGACCACGCCCGAGCGCGTCGGCGCTGGACCCAGCGAGGGCGGCCGCGGCTTGCCCGCGAACACCCGCGCCAGGTTCCAGGTCCCGTCGGCAGCGTGCGCCAGCGTGACCTCGGGCCTCGAGAGTCGCAGCGAGCGCAGGTGCAGCGTCTCACCGCTCAGCACCGGCCACAGCTCGTAGTCCACCTCGGCGGCGGCGACCCGCACGACCACGTTCCCGCGCGCGTCCTGGATCTCGATCCGGCGCAGCGTGGGCGTGCCCAGGAGCGAGCCCTCGAGCGCACCGATGGTCACCTTGCCGTCGAGGCTGGCCTCGAGCGCCGACTGGATCTGCCCGCGCACCCAGTCGCGGCCCCACGACGAGTGCAGCGCGAACAGCAGCAAGCCGGCGACCACCGCCGCGACCATGCCCAGGCGCACGCCCCATCGGGCCAGCTGGCGCAGACGGCGCCGTAGAACCGGGCGCATCAGAACGCCTCGCCCAGGCCGAGGAAGAAGCTGAACCGGGTGTCGGGCTCGGGCTCCCCGGCGCCGGTACGGTTCAAGCGGTAACCGACGTCGAAGCGCAGCGGCCCGACGGGCGTCTGGTAACGCAGGCCAGCGCCCACCGCCCAGTGCAGGTGCCACGGGTCGAGCTGCGCGCGTTCCGACGTGACGTCGGCGCCGTCGAGAAACAGCACCAGCTGCAGGTTACGCTTCCAGCGCGCCAGGTCGAAGCGACCCTCGAGGCTGGTCTCGAGCAGGGCCTCGCCGCCGATGGGCACGCTGAAGCCGTCGGCGCTGGTGGCCACGGGTGACAGTCGCTGCTGGGCGAAGCCGCGCTGGCTGGACGAGCCGCCGGCGAAGTAACGCTCGGTGATGGGCAGCGCGCCGCCACCCTGCGCGAAGCCGAGGCCGAGGCGCGCCCGCGCGGCGATGACCACGCGCCGGCCCACCGGCACGTAGCCGCGCGCCTCGGGCGTGACCTTGACGTAGTCGAAGTGGCCGCCCGCGGCGGCGCCACCCTCCTGCACGCGCGCCTCGGCGTAGAAGCCGCTGCGGGTCTCGAGCGGGTTGTCGCGCAGGTCGAGCACCAGGCTCTGGAAGTACGAGGCGTCGACGTACTTGCCGACCAGGCCGAGGGTCGCCTGCTGGGCGGCGGAGACCGCGCCCGAGACCTCGGTGACGTCCTGGTAGCGGCCCTGCCAGCCCACGCCCAGCGACACCCGATCGCGCCAGAAGCTGCGCTCGAGCGACGTGCGCAGACGCGGGCCTTGCAGCGAGTAGGCCTCGGCGACCTGCTGCGAGTAATCGAGCTCGACGCCCAGGCGCAGGCGCGGCACGACGAAGTCCTCCTGCTCGCCGCGCGCGGCCAGCTTGTACTCGTAGCCCAGGAAGGTGCCCTGCTCGAACAGGAAGGTGGGTGCGACCAGGCCGTCGAGCTTGAGCGTGGTCATGGCAAAGGGCCAGCCACGCTTGGCCACGCCGCCGCGCGCGCGCACCTCCGAGTGCACCGGGTCGGTGCCGAAGCCGACGCCCAGGCGCAGCTCGAAGCTCTTGGCCTCGGCCACGTGCACGTTCATGTCGACCACCGACGGGTCGGTACCCTCGACCGGGTCGGGGTCGAAGTGCACCGAGCTGAAGCGTCCCAGCGCGTACAGGCGGCGCTCGGTCAGTGCGAGCAACTCGGGATCGTAGACCTCGCCTTCTTGCCAGGCCACGCGCTCCACGATGGCGTCCCTGGGCCCGCTCGCCTCGCCCTCGATCGTGGTCTTGCCGAAGTGCACCAGCGGGCCGGCCTGGACGACGATGGTGATCGCCGCCGTCCTGTACTCGGGGGTGGTCAGCACCGTGCCGGTGACCTGGGCGCGCAGGTAGCCGTGCGCGATCAGGTACTGGCGGATGCGCTCCTTGGCTTCGGTGTGGCGCGCGTGCACCAGGACGTCGCCGGGCGCAAGGTCGATCATGCGCTCGTCGATGCCGAGGCCGGCGGGCGCGCCCTCGATGTGCACCGAGGACACCACGATGGGCGGGCCCTCCACGATGTCGAAGTACAGGTTGACCTCGTCGGCGTCCTTGCCCGCGGTCACCGCCTCGGCGCGCGTCACCTTGGCATTCGGGTAGCCGTTCGCGCCCATGATCGACTTGACCGCCTCGCGGTCGGTCTCCAGCTCGCGCCGGTCGAACCGATGCGCCTGGCGCCAGGGCAGCGGCGAGTCGGGCTTCTCGTTCATGCCCGCCAGTACGGTCGAGTCGTCGACGTGGCGGTTGCCCGAGAGGTACACCTGCCGGACCTTGATGCCCGGCTGCACGCAGCCCGCGAGCATCATGAGCACGAAGACGGCGGCCAGCGGCCGAGCATTTCTGATTTTCACGACGGGACTGCGCACGCGACCGCTCACCATACAAAGACGGCGGGCGCTTGTCGTCGTTCACCTCGTCAGGGCCGCGCGCCCCGGCCTGTGCGCACGCTCACAGCGGGGTCGGATTCCGTACCCAGTCCAGGATCGAGTTCAGACTCGTGACCCGCACCTCGGGTTGCACGAGCGCGTAATCGAGGAATTCGGCCAGCCCGGCCTGGCGCTCGGCCAGCGTCGCATGGGTCGCGTCGGTCTCCTGGTCGCTGTAGATGTCGGAGTGCCCGACCAGCATGAAGGGCGCGCGGTTGCCGTGGCGGCGCAGGTCGAGGGTGTACTTCAGCGTCGCGACGAACTCGGCGCGGGTCATGCCGAACTCGATCCACAGGTTCCAGTCGGCGCCGGTGATCTTGCCCGTCTGCGGGTCGAAGTAGTCCTGCACCGCCTTCATCCTGGCGCGCAGCCCGGGTGGCACGCCGTACTCGGCGCACTTGTCGTCGGGCGGCACGATCACCGGATGCGCGGGCATCTCCCACAGCCCCGGGTGCGCCCCGATGGCGGGGTTGGCCGGGCTGCCGTGATCGAGCGTGTACGGCCAGTGGAAGTTCGAGCCGTCCATGCCGTCCTGCTGGCCGTCCTCGATGCTGCAGTCGTAGCGGAAGCCGAGCGCGGCGGCGGCCGCGAAGGTGTTGTCGTTGTACTCGAGGAAGGGCGTGCGGAAGCCGTAGATCTGGCCGCGCGGCAGCACCGGGCCGGCGACCACATCGATGCACTTCTGCATCTCCGCCTGCCACTCGGCCACGCTGAACTGGTTGCCGTGCGGGTGGGTATGGGTGTGGTCGCCCAGCTCGTTGCCGTCGCTGAAGGCGTCGTGCCAGGCCTGCTGCGTGAGCGCGGGCGCGCTGGAGGCCTCGGGCGTGGCGTACATCGAGGTCAGGTAGAAGCTGGCGTGCGCGGGCGTGCCGTCGGGGTTCTTGCGCGTCCGGTACTGCCCGGCCACCCAGGACACGCCGCCCACGGCGCCGCTACCGGGCAGGCCGGACACCGAGTTGTCGTCGAAGCCGATGGCGACGAACTGGGGCACGCGCGCGGGCGCCAGGCCGCCGGGCGGCTGCGACGAGGGCGGCACGTCGTCCTTGCCCGTCCACGGCCCCAGGCCGGCCGCCGCCACGCTGCCCGCGCCACCCGTCACGTGCCCACCCGAGCCGCCGCAAGCGGCCAGCAGCAGGGTCCAGACCAGCCACGAACGCATGAAGAATCCTCCATAAGTTTCGCCATGCTGCGACGTCGCGTCGCCTGCGAGTGGCACAAAAGCGCCATTAGAATGCTCACTTCTTTGCCCTTCTTGCACCTTAGAACATGTTCTACGCTGCGCGCATGCAGGAATTCGCAGAAGGCGGCGTGGCACTGGTCGCGGGTGGCTCGGGCGGACTGGGACGCGCGGTGTGTGAACGGCTGGCGCGCGCCGGCATCCGCGTGGCCCTCACCTACCGCAGCCGCGCCGACCATGCCGAAGAAGCGGCCGCGGCCGTGCGCGCCGCCGGTGGCCAGGCGACCATCCTCGAGCTCGACCTCGAGCGCGCCGACGTGGTCGCCAGCCTGGTCGAAGGCCTGGTCAGCGAGCACGGGCCACTGCAGACGGTCATCCACGCCGTCGGCAGCGACATCCCCATGCGCTTCATCAGCCAGATCGACGCCGAGACCTGGCAGCGCGTGCTGCACGCCGACATCGACGGCTTCTTCCACCTGGTGCGCGCCAGCCTGCCGCACCTGCGCAAGGCCAAGGGCTCGCTGGTCGCGCTGACCTCGGCCGGGCTGCGCCGCTACCCGGCACGCGACGTGCTCTCGGTCGCGCCCAAGGCCGCCATCCAGGCGCTCGTGCAAGGCATCGCGCGCGAGGAGGGCCGCTACGGCGTGCGCGCCAACAGCGTGGCCATCGGCGTCATCGACGCGGGCATCTTCCAGCGCCTGCAGCGTACCGAGCTGGCGCCCGAATGGATCGAGGCGGCGCGCGAAAATGCCGCGCTGGGTCGCTTCGGCAGCGCCGAGGAAGTGGCCGAGGCCACGGTCTTCCTGGCCTCGCGCCGCGCCAGCTACATCACCGGCCAGACGCTGTTCGTCGACGGTGGTTTCAGCATATGAAAGGCTGGCGCCAATGAAGACGTACAGGCTGTTTCTCGCGGTTCTGTCGCTTGCCGCCGCCTGCTCGAGTGCCCAGGGCACGCCCGCCGCCGACAGCAGCGTCCCGGTCATCGACTCGGCCCTGCCGCCCGAGCCCGACGCCGGGCCGCCCGGGCCGCCCGACGCCTCGCTGCCCGACGCCGAGCCGGGCGCGCCCGACGCCAGCATGACCATCGTCGAGCCCGGTCTGCCGCTCATCCACGACTACTCGGGCGCGTCGCACGACCGCGTCATCGCGCTGGTGCGCGCCGCCGTGAACGGCCTGGGCTTCCTGCCCTCGAGCAACCAGGGCCCGGGACCGAACGATCGCGTGTTCGTCGGCCGGCATTACCTGGCCTGGATCGACCAGACCGGCTTCTACGGCAAGATGAACGGCCTGTGGACGCTCAACGCCGCCGCCGGCGACGCGCTCGACTTCGTGCTCAAGGATCCCGACGGACGGCCCATCAACCTGTTCATCCCCGGCGAGGACGGCGACGGTCGCTGGGCCATGAGCTACAAGGGCGGCGAGCACGTCGAGTTCCCCAACCGCGTGGCCGAGCCCAACGACAACCAGGCCTGCGCGCAGGGCGACTGGTGCAACCAGTACGGCCTGAACGAGGCGGTGCCCTACACCAACCCGCGCATCCCCTGGTGGAGCGCGTGCAACGCCGGCGCGATGGCCTTCACCGCCAAGGTCGACCCCATCTCGGTCACCGGGCTCTCCGACGGCATCAAGCTGGTCTACGAGGGTCGCCTGGTCAAGGAAGCCGACGGCGACGGCAACTACGACGGCGACTTCTGCCACGCCGACGAGCTGTTCCCCGACGGCGTGCGCCGCCCGGTCTACCTGCGCGTCGGCTACGAGCTGCACGCCGGCATGGACTACTTCGAGCGCACCATGCAGCTGCGCAATCCCGCCGGCAATCCCACCTTCGCCGGTGACATGAGCCTGATCGGCGGCTTCGTCATGACCGAGTGGCCCAACGCGCACTACCTGAAGCGGCTGTGGCGCTTCTGGCGCCCCGAGGGGCATGACATCACGGTCAACTGGGGCGGCAACGTGCCGCTCTACACCGGCACGTTCAACGATCTGTCGAGCAAGGCGCCCCTGACCAGCGACGTGCTGGTGGGCTGGATCGCGCAGCCCATCACCCTGGCGGCGCGCGCCGGCTACAGCGCCGGTCAGTCGGTCACGCTGGCGCACGTCGGTCCCACCGACAACGACGACGTGGGCGCCTGCCTGTGCGCCGTCCACGGCGGCATCGAGATGGGCGGCGGCCTGGTCCACGCCGGCGTGTCCCTGCCCGTCCAGCCCGGCCAGGCCACCGTCGAGGCGCACCGCCGCCTGACCGTACCCAGCCTGGGCACGCCGCCCGCGCCCACCGCGCGCGTCTTCGAGGCCGAGAGCAACACCGCGCTCGGCCACGCGCGCGGGCGCGCCGACGGCGACGGCTGGTCGGCCAACACCGCCGACGACAGCGCCGGGCACATGTCCTACGGTCCCTACGCCACCGACTGGGGCGGCGGCTCGGGCCAGGCGGTCTTCTACCTCATGGTCGACAACAACCTCGCCGACGACCTGGTGGTCGTGACCCTCGACGCCTACGACGCCACCGCCGGCCAGGTGCTGGCCTCGCGCGAGGTGCACCGCAAGGAGTTCCGCTCGACCGGGGTCTACCAGCGCTTCGCCGTCGACTTCGGGCTGGACGGACGCGCCGGGCACCGCATCGAGGCGCGCGTGGACTGGCAGGACGTGTCGTACGTGAAGCTCGACAAGATCGTGGTCAACGTCGCTGACTGACGCTACCGGCTCGCGCTCGCCTCCTTCAGCAGCCATTCCCTGAATGCGCGCACGCGCGGCTGCTCCGCGGTCGCCTTGGGCGCGACCACGTAGTAGGCACGCTGCGAGGGCAGCGACAGCTTGAACGGACGCAGCAGGCGGCCGCGCGCCAGCTCTTGCTCGGCGAGGACGCGGCGCGCCATGGCCACGCCCTGGCCGGCCAGCGCCGCCTCGATGAGCATGCTGGCGTCGGTGAAGATGGGCCCGCGCGCGACGTCGATGTCGGGGACGCCGGCGGCGGCCAGCCAGGCGTGCCAGTCGTCGTGGGTCTCGTCGTGGAGCAGGATGTGATGGCGCAGGTCGCGCGGGCTGCGCAGCCGCTTGCCCCGGCGCAGGCGCGGGCTGCACACGGGGAACATCTCGTCGTCGAGCAGGCGATCGGTGCGCAGGCCGGGGTAGCGGCCGCCGCCGAAGCGGATGCCCATGTCGACGTCGTCGTGGGCGAAGTCGGCGGGGGCATTCTCGGGCGAGACGCGCACGTCGATCTCGGGGTGCAGCTTGCGGAAGCGGCCCAGGCGCGGCACCAGCCAGCGCGCCGCGAAGGACGGCACCACGCTCACGGTCAGGATGCGCGGCGCGTCGTGCAGCCGGGTGGTGGCCTCGCGCAGGCGGGCGAAGACGTCGCTCAGGGCGCGCGCGTAGGCCTGGCCTGCCTCGGTGAGCACGAGCTGGCGCGGCAGGCGCCGGAACAGCTTCACCTGCAGGTGCGACTCGAGCGTCTTGATCTGGTGGCTGATGGCAGCCTGGGTCACGTGCAGCTCGGTGGCTGCGCGCGTGAAGCTCACATGGCGCGCCGCCGCCTCGAAGGCGCGCAGGGCGTTGAGCGGCGGCAGGTCGGGACGCACAGGCATGAGGAATTCTAATCCATGGCATGAGAAGTCGTCGTTTGCGCGGCGCGGCGCGCCGGCGCTAACTGGTCGGCAGGAGGACAGGACACGACCATGAAGCTCTACCGCTTCGCCCACAGCCCGTACGCGCACAAGATCTCGGCCCTGCTCGAGCTCCTGGGCAAGCACCACACCGTCGTCGACGTGGCCTTCTGCGACCGCGCCGAGCTGGCCGCGCTGACCGGGGGCTACATCCACGTGCCCGTGCTGGTCGACGACGACGGCACCGTGGTCACCGACTCGCGCCGCATCGCCGAGCGCCTGGTCGGACAGCCGGGCGGTGACCGGCTGGTGCCATCGCCCTGGCAGGGCCCCATCTGGGCCTACTGCGACTGGGTCGACGGGCCGCTCGAGGACGTGCTCTTCCGCCTGGCCTCGCCGGCGGTGCGCGCGCGCTTCCAGCGCCTGGAGGAGCGCGCCTTCTACACCCTCATCAAGGAGCGCAAGTTCGGCACCGGCTGCGTCGATCAGTGGGCCGCGCAGCGCGACGAGCTGATGGCGCGTGGACGCGTGCTGCTCCAGCCGACCGCGCGCACCCTGGCCGCGCAGCCGTTCCTGTTCGGCGACCGACCCACGCTCGCCGACGCCGCGCTCTACGGCCAGTTCGCCATGCTGGCCGCCGACGAGACCATCGCGCCGGTCGGCTTCGGCGAGGTCTTCCCCGCCTGGCTGGCACGTCTGGGTGACGCGCGCGGCATGGCCAAGAATTCTCATTCCTAGGATCAATTCCAGCCGAACCTTGGCGGTGGGCTGGCGCCCGGCAAAGATGCGCCGCGGAGGCCGTCCTCATGATCCGTCGCGTCTTGGCCCTCGTCGTGCTCGCGCTGCCCGCCTGTGGCGGCGGCTCCGCCAGTCCTGACGCTGCCCCCGTCCCGGAAGGCGACGGCGCGCCCGCTGACGCCTTCGTCCCGCCGCCCGCGCCCGACGCCGGCCCGGGCGTGCCCTGGTCGCGCGATCCTCCGGGCGGGCGCGCCGTCGCCGACGTGCCGCAGTTCGTCGCCATCAGCTTCGACGACAACTTCGGCCTGGCCGACCCGGCCTCGGTGGGCGGGGTCAACTACGTGGTCGACTTCTTCAAGAACAAGCACAACCCGGCGGGCGCCGGCCATGCCAACGACTTCGACGGCGCACCCATCCACGCCAGCTTCTACTTCACCAGCATCTACCTCATCGACGCGGCCCGGACGGTGCTGGGGGGCAAGCCGGGCGAGGACCACGACGGGCGCAACCGCGCCGCCTGGTCGGCCGCGTTCCAGGACGGCCACGAGATGGCCGACCACACCGTCAACCACTTCAACGGCGGCGTGGTGCCGCTCGATCCCGACGACTGCTGCCGCGCGCGCAACTGGGACGTGGCCGGCTGGCTGGCCGAGATCCAGGCGTGCAAGGACGCGCTCATCAGCCCGAGCGAAGGCGTGGGCGCGTCGGCGGCCCAGGTGATCGGTTTCCGCACGCCCTTTCTGGGCTACAACGACGCCACCTTCACCGCGCTGTCGCAGCTCGGCTTCGTCTACGACACCACGCTGCCCAACTGCTTCGCCGACGTCGAGGACGGCAAGAACTGCTCGTGGCCGTACACCCTCGACCAGGGCAGCCCCGACCTGGACGTCATCAAGACCAAGTTCCCGCCCTCTGACGGCTCACCCATCAGCTTCCCCGCGCTCACGCCGCACCCGGGCCTGTGGGAGGTGCCACCCACGTCGCTCATCATCCCGCCCGACAGCGTGGCCACGCAGTACCACTTCACGCCCGGCCTGCGCGCGCGCGTGACCGCGCTCGCGCCCCTGCCCTACCCGAGCATCTACGAGGCCGCCACGGGCAAGATCGCCGGTCTCGACTACACGTTGCTCATGGACGCGCACGTCAGCGGCGACGAGATGCGCGCCATCCTCGAGTACAACCTCGACCTGCACCTGGCCGGCAACCGCTCGCCGCTGGTGTTCATCGCCCACTCGCACCTGTACGCGTACTCGACCCCCGACGACAACCCCGACACGCCCAGCGCGGCCGAGCGCGACCAGCGCTGGAAGGGCCTGACCGACTTCATCACCTACGCGCAGTCCAGGCCGGAGGTGCGCATCGTGTCGGAGAGCGAGCTCGTGCACTGGATGCAGCGCGAGTCGGCCGCGTCGCACTGAGCTGAGGGCGATCGCACAGACGCTGTGAAGCCGCGCAGAGCGTCGTCGTCGTGTACGATGGCCAGATGTCTCCGCCTGCGTCATCGCGTCTGAGGGAGGTCCTCCGCTTCCTGCTCTACGCGTCGCCGCTCATCGTGCTCGCCATCATCGGCAGCATCGTCTACCAGCACGCCACCGAGAAGGACCGCACCATCGCCGAGCAGAAGCGCGTCATCGACGAGCTGGGCAAGAAGCTCGAGCGCGCCTGGGCCGACGAGCTGGTCGCCGACCTGCGCGTCGACAAGCTGACCGTCGACAAGCAGACGGGCGACAAGCACATGCAGCTGACCTTCGTGCAGTACCAGCCGGGCACCGAGGAGGTCGCCTTCCAGCGCTCCATGGAGCTGCCCGGCGAGGAGGTCTACGTCGACGCCCTGGTGGTGCAGTTCGAGCGTCACTTCATCGACGAGAACGACGCCACGCGCGGCAAGAGCCTGCTCATCTTCCGCCGCGCCTTCGGTGACAAGCAGCAGCCGGTCGACGGCGTGCCGCTCTTCGCCAGCGCCAAGGAGTCGTTCATCCCCGAGATCGCGCGCGTCGACGCCGCGCCCGGCGACTTCGAGAAGAAGATCTGGGCGCGCTTCTGGGACTACGCCAACGATCCCAAGATGGCCGCCGCCGAGGGCATCCGCGTCGCCCAGGGCGAGGCGCCGCACGTCAAGGTCGTGCAGGGTCAGGTGTACAAGCTGACCCTGCGCAAGTCGGGTGGGCTGCAGGTGACGCCCAGGCTGCCCCAGGGGCTCGTCGGCCACTGAGCTGCGTCGCTAGGGCAGGAACGTGTGCTCGCGCTCGAGCGGCGTGCCGCGCAGGCGCTCGAGCTTGCTCGCCACCAGCGTCAGCACGTCGGCGACGTTGAACGGCTTGAGCAGGACGCCGTGGCGCCAGGCGGCGATCTTGCGCTCCAGCTCGTAGCTGGTGGTGCCGCCGGTCATGACCATGAAGCGCGCGGCCAGCGAGGGCGCCGCGTGCACCACCTGGTCGTAGACCTCGAAGCCGCCGATGGGCTGCATCATCAGATCGCAGAGGACGAGGTCGAACGACTCGCCGTCGACCACGCGCGCCACCGCGCGGCGCGGGTCGCACTCCTGCGTGACCACGTACCCGGCGCGCAGGATGCGGCCGAGCAGAGCGGTCAAGCCGGGCTCATCATCGACGATGAGAATCCGGGGCTTACCCGCCTCGAGGCTCGGGGCGACACTCTGCATACCCCCCCTGGATCGACCGCATGCGGGGTTTCTTGAGGGCATGCGATCGATGTTCCATGGAACCGACGCGGGCACGGGGAGGAACATGCACCAGGACGCGGCGCGGGGGTGTCGGCGCTGACCCGAAGCCCCGCGGAATCGGCTACAAAGCTCGCGTCGGACCCTGGCACGCTGGCTGCTTCGCGTGGCGGAATGCTCATTCGATTCGCCCGCCTGGTCGCTGCGCTGATGGCCTCGGCGGCGCTCGCCGCGTGTGTGCACGGCATCAGCAAGCGCGAGGTCGCGCCGGCCGACAACGGCGCGCTGGAGGTGCTCGACCACCGCGATGGTCCGCTGGCGCTCGATGGCGCGGGCCGCTGGCAGCCCATCCTGGATGCTCAGGTGCGCTTCGCCGCCGACGCCGGCGCGCTGACGGTGGTCGCGCTCGACGTGAGCAAGGACGGGCTGGCGGTGGCGCTGCGGCACGACGGCGGCGTGCACCTGGGCGACGCGCGCGTGGCCAGCGGCAGCGGCGTGGTGGTCGTGGTGCTCGACGCCGCGGGCAGCCTGCGCTGGACGGTCGACTTCACCGGCGGCAAGGTGGCGCTGGCGCGCGTGCGCATGACCAGCGACGGCGCCGTGCTGGTCAGCGGCCAGGCCGAGGCGAGCGTGCACAGCGACCGCGGCACGCTGTGTGGCCGTCCCGACGGCCTGTCTGGCTTCGTCTGGGCCGCCGATGCCGAGGGCAACCACGTGTGGAGCAAGCCGGAGCGGCCTGACGAGCACGAGCACTTCGTCGCCATGGACGCGCACGAGTACCAGCAGGCCGTGGTGGCGGGCGAGCTGCCCGGGCCGCGGCCGGGGGTCGAGCCGTGGCAGGCCTTCGTCAAGAGCACCGGGCGCGACGATTCGTTCCGCCAGATCTTCGGCAGCGACGAGCCGATCCGCATGTGGGGCGTCGACGCCAGCTTCCCCGAGTGGAGCTATGTGACCGGCACCTTCGCCGGCACCCTGGGCGCGGGCGGCCGGCCGGCCATCACCTCGGAGTGGCGCACGCCCTTCGTGGCCGCGCTCGAGTCGTCCGGGCGCGTGGCCTGGCTGGCGCCCATCTATCCGCCCGCGCGCGGCCTGACCCTCGAGCCGGTCGGCCTGCAGGCTGACGACCGCGGCGTGCACCTGGCGCTCGCGGCCGCCGCCACCGACGGCTCGAGCTCGCTCATCGACGCCACGCTCGATGGCGATGGCGGCGTGATCTCGTCGTGCGAGCTGGCGCACGCGTCGGGCGCGACGCAGGTGCGCGCGCTCAGCTACGCCGGCGAGCTGACCACGCTGGTGGCGCGCTTCG
>OBEQ011608047.1_pt1 | contig 26131 bp, 27 predicted proteins | sample 1670901 | NCBI WGS metagenome assembly OBEQ01 (sample SAMEA104232315, study PRJEB22302) | groundwater metagenome | biome: forest; feature: aquifer; material: groundwater | place: USA | collected 2011-08-07 | depth 5.4 m | reverse complement strand
GTGTTTTCGGTAAGAAAAAAAAAGGAAAAAAGGGCAATGGGAGTAAGAACAAAAAGCAAAGTGAAAAAAGCCACAACACAAAGCGAAGAACTTCCAAAGTTGGACAGCCAAGAGGAAATTTTGAAAAAATATGGCTTAGCGTCGTTAGTACAATAAAGAAGGTAAATGGAAAAAAATGGTTAATCGTGTAATTGCAATCGCAAGTGGAAAAGGCGGAACTGGAAAAAGCTCAGTCGCTTCCAACTTAGGTATAGCGCTTGCTGCAAACGGCAAAAAAACCACAATTGTAGACGGCGACATTACAATGGCGAGCTTAGGCGTAATGCTTGGACTAAAACGTATGCCAATAACAGTCCACAACGTACTAATGGGCGAGGCAACTGTAAGCGAAGCAACTTACGAAGGACCACACGGGGTCAAGATAGTGCCGGCTGGCTTATCTTTAGAGCGTATTAAACGCATTGACTACGAAAAATTCCGGGGCGTTGTAACGGAGTTAAAGAAAAACAACGAGTTTGTTATCGTGGATTGCCCGCCTGGTTTGGAAAGGGACGCGATGGTTGCACTTACATCTTCAGATGAGGCGCTGCTTGTTGTTAACCCAGAACCTTCTTCGCTTGCAGACGCGTTGAAAGTAAAATCTTTGGCCGAAAGCAACGGCGTTAAACTCAGTGGAATAATTACCAACATGCGCATGGGAGAAAAAACTGAAATTAGAAATGAAGAGTTGGAAAAACTATTCGGCGTCAAAGTAATAACTTCAATTCCATTTGACAAACATGCAAAAAAAGCCTCTTCAATCCAATCGCCGGCATATGTAAAGTATCCAGAAAGCGACTTCGTCCACGGTATTGCAGAGGTTGCGGCGTTTCTAATTGGCGGTAAGCCGATTAAAAAAGTTAAAAAAGGCATAGTGCGAAAGATATTCGAGTCAATTAAAACCGTGTTCAAACCAACGGCACACTAATTTGATTTATTTTTTAGGGTGATGTAACAAATGGCGGAAAATGCAAAGAGACCTTTTGACGTGTTAAACGGCGCGTTGAACAAAAACGTACTCGTTAAACTAAAAGGCGAAACTGAAGTGCGCGGCGAATTGGCAAGCTTCGACGTCCACATGAACCTCGTAATTGAAAACGGCGAAGAACTCAAAAACGGCGAACACAAACGCAAACTCGGAACAGTACTGCTACGCGGAGATACAGTTGTCTACGTTTCTCCCGCTTAATTAGTTAAAATAAAAGGCGGGCAAACGATGGAAAAAATACTCAAGACAGCAAACGAGAGCCTAATCACAATAGATGAACTAGCGCAGCTTATGCCAACTAGTTCCTCGGACACTTTAAGTCGTAAGCTAAGCGCACTTGAAAAGAAAAACAAAATAGCCACTTCCGCAAAAGGCATTACATGGATACACAATACAAACCGCAATCTTCGAAGAGCAATTGCAAAAGGAACACAAATATAACCGCCATAACTTGGCTGGCAGTTTTAGCAGTAAAAACTAATCTTCCCTTGGCAAACTAACTTTAGAGCGCGCGAGTTTCCGGAGTTCAGCTTCTTTTTCTTTTAGCTCTTGGGATAAGATTCTCTTGTGCTGCTGGTTGACTTCACGTTTCAAAGCAGTTACCATTCCCTTGCCCATGTCGCCACTTGAACCAACGTACGCCCTGCCGCCAACAACGATGTCACGGTCAATTGGAAAAGCTGGGCCAGAACGGGTTTCGCTTTTTCTACTTGGATAAAAATGAAAGGCATGCAAAAGGCCAAATAATTTCACTTTTGTTGGCTCGTGTTCACTAAGCGCCTCGCGTGCATCTGTTAATGTTTTTCCAGTTTTGACCACTTCGTGAAAAACCGCCACCCTATGGTCAGCTACTTCAAGCGGCGAAACTTTATCCATTGACTTAACTTTTGGAAACGGCTTGCCTTTGAACTTCTTTTCCCACAACGCTTGAACAAGCGCCAAAACCGGGCTGGAATTATGCTCGGATAAAACAACCAAAGAAGGGTTATACGCTTGCATTAAGTCAACTACACGTTCAGCTGCGGCACGTAACTTAAGCTTAGATTGTTCCATTTTGAAACCAATTACAATTAGAATTAGGAAATTATAAATGGACTCGCCGGGAGTCGAACCCGGAGTCTCCCCCACGCCAAGGGGGCATATTACCGTTCTACTACGAGCCCATTGTAAATTAAGCTAAATAAATATGGGCCTACCCGGAATCGAACCGGGAATCTTTCCCACGTCAAGGGAACATCTTACCACTCGACTATAGGCCCAAAGTGTAAAAATTAGGCACTAGTTATTTTTTATACTATGCGCCAAAAGCAAAAATTAGAGCCCAAGCACGTAACCGAATACTAACGGCGCCACTATTGAAGCGTCGCTTTCTATTACGAACCGCGGCGTTGTGCTGTCAAGTTTGCCCCACGTGATTTTTTCGTTTGGCACAGCTCCAGAGTAAGACCCGTAACTGGTTGTAGAGTCGCTGATTTGACAGAAGTAAGACCAAAATGGGACTTTTTGCTTCAAGTCCTGATTAATGAGCGGAACCGCACAGATTGGAAAGTCACCAGCGATGCCGCCGCCGATTTGGAAAAACCCAACTTTACCCTTGCTAGTTTCAGCCTTGTACCAATTGACAAGCTCATTCATGTAATACACGCCGCTTCTAATTGCGTTTAAGCTTTTCAAGTTACCCTTAATGAACTGCGACACGAACATGTTACCAAGCGTAGAGTCCTCCCAACCAGGAACAAACAACGGTAAATTCTTCTCAGCAGCTGCCAGGAGCCAGCTATTCTTTGGGTCAATGTCGTAGAACTTTTTCAACTTACCAGTTTTCAACAACTCATAAAGATATTCATGTGGAAGCCTCGGGTCATCGATCTTTTCATGCTTCTTCCATAGTTCAAGCACAGCACCTTCAACGCGGCGCATTGCCTCCTCTTCAGGAATACAAGTATCAGTAACGCGGTTCAACCCCTTGTCGCGCAGCGCCTCCTCATCAGATGAAGAAAGCTGGCGGTAATTTGGAACCCTACGATAATGGGAATTTGCAACGAGGTTAAAAATGTCTTCTTCTAAATTAGCGCCGGTGCAAGTAATAGCGTGAACTTTGTTCTGACGGATCATCTCAGCTAAGCTTATGCCGAGTTCAGCTGTGCTCATTGCGCCAGCCATTGTCAAAAACATTTTGCCGCCATTGTCAACTAAGTCACAGTAAGCTTGGCTCGCATCAACAACAGTAGCAGCATTGAAATGCTTAAAATTCTTTTTTAAAAAACTTTTTATTTCACCAGTCAAAAAAACCTACACCCGTTTAAAAAAAATTAAAATGAAAATATTTTTTCAATTTTACAATAATACAGACGGCGAACTAGTATAAAACTATTTGCCGGAAATTTTTCTACACAACTTACAGGAAAATCCTAGAGGGAAAAAACCAAAAGAAAAAGTTGAAAGGTTTACAAAAAGCACTTTTCCGCTTAATTTTGCATCGTTTTTTGATAAATTTATGAGTTCCTGGACTTGAAGCACTGCGGCAAGCGAAGTTGCAGTTGCGATTACACCTTCCTCTGCACACGAGATTTCCTTCGCTGGCGACAGCGGGGCAAAGCAATTGAAACACGGCGTTGTTTTTCCAGGGAGAAAAGTTGAAACCATAGCCTTGTCGCAAATGGCAGCACTGTAGATCCACGGGATTCTTTTCACCATGCAGTAATCGTTGATTGTTTTCCTCGCGGCGTAGTTGTCAGTGCAGTCCAGCACAACGTCAACCCCTTTCAAAAGCTTTGCAGAGTTTTTTTCAACAAGCAACTCCTGAACAGCGGCAAATTTTGTTTTGCTATAGGAAGATAACTTTTCAACCGCAACTTTAACTTTGGACTTGCCTACATCGCTTTCGGCGAACAGCGGCTGTCTTGGCAAGTTGAACAACTCAACTACGTCTGGGTCAATTAATTTCACGTTTTTCACGCCGAGCTGGCCGAGAAGTAGAGCGGAGTTGCAGCCAGTGCCGCCTATTCCCACAATTGCGATGGCGGAATTTTGCAATTTGCGGTTAGCTTTGCCAATTACTTTTTCCTGGCATAAGAAACGGTCGTTCATAAAAACTTCACTTAAGTAGATTTACGTTAAAAAGTTAATAACTGTGCAGTATAATTAGGATTTCAGCTGGTAGCTATTGTTTTCAACTGTGCAAAAACCGCTTTAACATCCGCCACGACTTGCCACCCTGGCTTTTCCTTGTTAGACTTTTCAACGTCGTAAAGCTGCACGTATTGTGCTTCAGTTGGCTCGTTTACACTTATCTCTGCGCCGCGCTGGCGGAAAAAGCGCACCACTCCAATTTCAGATTGGGACAAGTACGGGTCGTGGCTGCTCCCTTCGGTCCATAGTTCTACACGTTCACCGTTGCGAAGAACAGCAAAAACCCTGAAGGAAATTGTTTTGCTGTATTTTGTACCGTTAAGCTCAAGCGAAGCCACGTCGCTTACAGAATAGTGCTGCTCTTCAAAGGAAAGCAGTGAGTTTTTGACAATTTCACTTGGCGTCACGTACATGTATGTGTCAAACGGGATAAATGCAAGCGGAACTAACAGACAAAGCGCTGCAGCTGCAACCAGGAGAGTGTCATGAAGGTGAATGCGCTTGTCGCGTTCCGGAATAGCGCGTGGAAATAGCTTAAACATCAGCATTTCCAGCGGCAACGCCATTACAACTAAGCTTAGTATAATGAAAGGTGCACCAACCCCAATCACCACATCCACATAGGTAAAGACTACGTTTGCTGGAAGCAAGATGAGCCGAAGCTCCTTAGCTGCTAACGTCAAAACAAGCGCTAGCACAAGGGTAAAAACAATATAACCCAAGCCCAGCAAATGGAGTTTCCACCGCTCGCTTTTGTACTTGTCATCGTACATCACTTCCAAGTCAAGGCTCTTGACGCGTCGCTTTTTCAAGTAACGCTGGTAAAACACGAACATGAATGGAATTGCAAGGGCGACTAAACCATAAACTAAAAACTCTGTAGCCATAAGTAAGTAAAACCCGATTCGGAAATATAAAGGATAATAAGTTGGTTTTTCCCGTTTAAATCATGGAAAACACCGCCGCTGCAAAGAAGCCTTTGATTACAAAGGACATGCTAGTTTCGGAAATAGTTTTGAAATTCCCGTCAACTGTGCCGATAATGCTAGCGTATGGACTGCATTGCTTTGAGTGCGGCGCAAGTGAGTTGGAAACCCTCGAGCAAGGCACGCTTGGCCACGGCATGACTCAAGATGATTTGGAAATGATACTAAACGACATAAACGAAGAAGCGGAAAAAGAAGAAAAGGAAATAAAACCAGCAGAAAAAGAAAAAAATTAAGAAACAAGGTAGAAAAAAACTCGGAAGTACCTATTCTTCGATTAGTTTTCTCAACATTGGATTTTGTTTTAAAGTGTCAAAAGCTGAATTGAGCTCGCGTTTCCACTGCTCTTTTGAAAGTGCCTTAGCTTCTCTAACCGCGCTCGCTCTATGTTTCGCTTCGATGCCAAAAGTATGAGAAACAATAAAACGCTGCAAAGGCGGTACAACCCGTAAAGCTCTCCTAAAAACTCGCATAACGTCAATCGTACCTTCCATTTCAGGAACGTACACTGGAATTCTTTTACCTCGAAGGCTAACCCCTCCACCACGCGTTACACCTTCCCAACCGCCGGGCTGCGGCTCTAAAGCGCCTGGAGTTTGGCTCTTTCTATGGCTTTCCCAAAAGCGCCTCAAGCCTTTCAGCCTAAGGTGTTCAAACTCCGCAGTTTGCTTTAATTTTGAAAAATTTCGCCTAGCAAACTCAACCCGCTGCTCTCGAAAAGCAGGGTTACTCCAAAGTTTTTGAAAGTGAGCACTCCCCCGCACGCCCGATACAGCTCTACCTTCAGAGCTATGGAGCAATGTACGCATGCGTTCAAGATGCTCGGCTAAGGCATTGGGACGCTCCCAATATTTTCTTAGATTCGCACGCGCTATTGCAGCGCGCCTAGCAGCTAATTCTGGATCATTTGCATAACGCCGCCTTAAGCCTTCGAGAGAAGCTTTGCTAAACGCTGGATCCATATGCAACTTTCGAATGTTCTGACTGCTAAGCTCAATTTGCCGCTTCGCTACCGTTATCATCCTAGCAAAACGCCGTGCAATCGCTTCCCTAGGCTTACCGGCCATAGAAGAAATTTCAAATATACCGCTTCGCGGAAAATAAGCTTTGGTTACATTTTCAAGCGAATGCCCTGGGTGATACTTGCCTTTCAAATAAGCAGCCGCGCTTGTAATCGAATGCCCCCCCCCAAGCAGAGCCAACGCCTTGCCGTGTTGAAAAATAGATAATTTCAACTTCGATGCAATAGCCATGAAAGAAAGATAGAAAAGCGGAGAATTAAAACATTAGTAATTTTATTTTTGGCGTTTTATTTAGTCATCGTTATTTGCATTGACGACACTTTGGAAACGCGGCCATCGTCTGAAGTGAGTTCTTCTGTTGTGATGTCGACGTTTTTTATCTTAAGGGTTGGGATAAAGCGGTTCTTTACAATCTGCGTAACATCTGCAGCGACACTTATATTCCGCCCGCGTGCTTTGACTTTAACTTCGCTGTCGCCGTTGTTGAACCGCGTCACAACAGCAAGTACGTAACTCATTGCTAGCTTCTTGCCAATGTAAACCGTGCGGTCATTTGGATCGCGTTGTTGTTGGCGAATGTTCGTGGTTGCAGAAGGGGTTCGGGGAATCAGCACAATCTCGCGAGATTGTGACTGAGTCACAAAGCTCGGCTTTGTGCTCAGACGCCGGTATTCCCCGTTTGGATCACGCGGTGGAAGTTGATGGCGTTGTGGTTGTGAACCTTGTGGACGCTGGGCGGATTGATGGTTTTCATGGCCGTGGGCGGGCTGGCGAGGTTCGTGTGAGCGAATAGGTTCTTGGTTAGGTTCAGTCATTGTGCAGTGTTCACCGTTTCTTGTTTAGTATTTACATATTCTCAAACGTAGGGCTTAGAAGAAAAAAGGGAAAAGTAAAAAGAAAAGTGAAAAAGAAAAGAAGCGAACCTTATCCCTGTCTTGAGGTTAGGTAGAGTAACGTGTTCTTGAACAAGTTAACTGCCCTTGCTTGTGCTGGGTCAAAAGCGAAGTAAATCACTTTGCCAGCTGAGAAAGTCTTACCTTCAACAATAGCATAGAGGTTACGCTGTCCTGGGCCAGTGTCCACTTGTGCTAAGACGTCTGCACTGCTTGTTGGCGTAACGTCTACAACGTCGCCTGCAAATGCAAAGTCCTTTTGAGCAGTGCCAAAAATTGGGTGGTCAGGGTTAATTATCCTGATTTGTCCAGTTGCAAAGTAAGTGCGAATTGGCTCTCTGCGAGGCGTTAAGCCACCGATTTCAACAGGCATAACTGTGCTAAGCAATTGAACGCCAATTCCCCAACCAATTACAGTGTTGTCACCTGCAATGCGTGTACACGCGTCGCCGATTACTATCAACGAAGCTCCGCTTTTCACGCGGTCAGTAACTGCCTTTCTAAAAGTACGGTCACAGTAAGGTTCGCCGGTTAAAATAATCACGTCAACTTGCCTTGCAAGGAACTTGGCGCGGTCGTCAAGCTTCGGTTCATAAACAGGCCTAACAGCGATTCCACCTGCGCCTTGAAATTCAGATGAACTGATTAAAGCACGCATTTCGTCTGACGGGTTTCCAAAAACCCCGATTTTAATGTCCTTTGACGGAATAATTTGGTTTAGGATTGGGATGTTGTCAACTGGCAAAATGTTAAACTTAGCGGCTAAGAAAATTGCTAGAATCGCTATTAAAATCAGCGGAATTGCGCTTTCAGCATGGAAAGAACTTGGTTGTCCAGCATATTGTCCACGTCTCTTCACATAATCACCAGTTGTAAATTAAATATAGTTAATATCTTGGGTTTACTTCATTTAAAAACATTGTTAAAGGTTTAAAAAGCCCGTCACAGTTTAGCACGTCACTAGGTAGTCGAACACGTTGTCTAGGAAGGCTTGGCTTTGCAGTGCTTCAAGTGGAAAAGCTAAGTAAAGTATTCTGCCAACGTATTTCTTCTCAAGAATAGCAGGGAAGGTTTCCTTGCCGTATTCGACGCTGGCAACCATGTTCACGTCGTCGTTTTGGTTAACTACTCCAAGGGTTGTGCCTGCGGGTATTGCAACGCGTTGAATGCCTGAAAGTATCAAGTGGTCGCGGATAACAGGCAACATCACAGTTGAGCTAGTTGCAGGTTGCGCTTTGAGAAAGGCGCCGAGGAACTTGTCGCCGAACTGTGCAAACCCTTTTGGAGATTGGTAAGTGTCAAGGAACCAAGAGTAGTAATCCTTACCTGTTCCTGATTGTTCGCGCCATTCAGGGTGAGAAACATTGTACTGCCTAGCTTCTTCCAAGTCGCGGTCGTCTAAAACTTGCTTGGAAAGGCTGTCGCTTGTCCACACGAGGCTTCCGCCGTTATCCAAGTAACCTTCCAATGAACTTAACGCACGGAACGGAACAGTTTTGCTTTTTTCAAGCACAATAACTTCGTAACGAGATAGCAAGCCTGGCGTAATGTCTCGCATTTGCACTAGCTCAGTTCGCAGAGAAGGCCGAGATTTCGAAAGGTCTTCAACTAACTTCTCCGGATTACCGGCGCCGTCGTCGCCGTATACAAAACCCACGACAGAATGCTTCTGCTCTATGTAAGTGCAGTAAACCCCTTGCCACCCCGGAATAGCGGACGGGTGGACAACTTTGAACTTCGTAACAACAACAAGCAGCACAAGTATGAGTATCAATAGCACTACAACGTGCGCCAAATCCTTTACAATAGACTTAGGTTCTGCCATGAATAGAGTTTCACTCAGCAAGGTTTTAAACTATTCGGACGTAATAAATCTCGTTATGCACGAATCAATAGAAGCAATTACAAGAGCCTCTGTTTTACTAAGGGCACTGACGCAGAAAGAAAAGCCGTCGATTCCAGCACAGCTTGGAAAATATACCTTAAGCCCAAGCGGTGGAAAAAAGCCACGCATCGTAATTGGAAACCATCCCACTGTACATGCGCTGGAAATGGGACAAGTTGGCGGAAAACCAGTTGTAACTGTTTTAGTCAATAGCCTCGTAATCCCAAAGGAGTGCTTTGGAAATAGCATAATGAGCTATGCCAGCGTATCAGGCGGCGGCGCAATGCCAACCGGCATAGAAGAGCTAAAACTACGCCACAGGAGTACGGATAATGAAATGGACCGCGTAGTAAAAGGCGAACAAAAAGAAGCTACTGTTGATAAGATACACTTTGACACGAAGTTTACAGATGGAGACGTAACTGTTGAACATAATGGCGGCAGAGTTTTCAAAGTACGGGGAGAAGGGCCAAATGTAAGAATTAGCCCTAAAAATGAAGGCGAACACCTGCGACTAACGCCTACAGATCAAGACTCGTTAACCGAACTACTGCAACTACACGAAAGAGGTTCGCGCAGGCCACGACACAACGCCATGGCATAAAGGTTAAAAATGTAAAAACCCTTTAAAATAGTCTAGTAAACCTAGTTGATTATAACCATGGCACAGGAAAAAATACAGGCACCTTCTTCAAGCGCTGGATTAATGCGGTTCTACGACGTAACTAGTTCCAACATCCAAATCGACCCCAAAATAGTAGTCGGCGCATCAATAGCAGTTATATTACTAGAACTAATTATACAAGTTATATTCAAATAAAAAGTCCAAAACAAACACCAGCTACTTAACGAGTAAAAAGTTGCCTTTCTTCTTTTCAATTACTTCGCCTTTTTCCTTCATGGCCTGTAGAACCGCGGTTAAGTCACGCAATGGCAACGCGCTTTCTGCACCGAGTTGCGTAAAAGTTTTCTCCACGTTTAACAGCGGCGCAATTTTTGCAGCGGTTTTGTTGTAAAAATCAGCTGATATCAAGTAGTACTTTTTATCCGAGCCTAAAACTGCTAGCATTTCACCCCTAGCTAATTGAGACTCAAGCTTTGAACTTGCGACGCGAGCCTCAGCTTCAGTTGAAAACACTAATAGAGATGGAAGCGGCGCAGGTGGCTTAGCCGGAGGTGCGACAACCAGCGGGGATTTTGACATTGCGGGCTCAACTGCTTTTTTCAGCTTGTTTTGGATATTTTCCCGCGAAGCAAGCACAACCAATCCCGGCTCAACTTCAAAAAATTCCAATTCACTCCCGTCCTTTAAACTGTTCTTCTTGCAAACTGCCTCGGGAATAACAATTGCAAGAGAGTCACCGTGTTTGAATAAACGCATAAACAACTATACAACGACAAAAAGTAAAAAGCTATCGCTCACACGCACTGCAAGTTTCGATATAGCGCTCCTTGAAAGTCTTTCGGGTAAAACGCAAGGAGCGCTAGTTGCAAACCGCAACTATTTCGCCGAATTACTTTTGCGGTTTGCTATAAACCCCCAAAAAAGCGGCTTTGTCTATTTGTCCACTCGGGGGCTACCAGTGTTGCCCCCGTACCCCCAATGCAACCCTTATTTTCTCTTTTTGTCCACTTTTTTCGCCGGTTTGCTTTTAAACTAAGCTATTTATGAAAAAGTGGTGAAAATCTACCTAGTCATTAGCTCACTGTTGCTACTTTCCATAACGGCGAACGCATTTAGCGAGCTCATACCCTCAGATAACTTTTCGGTTAAATATGAAAACAGCTTTTGGGCCAAGTGCAACGTCGTAGACCCGTACAACTTTCAAGAAGCGGTGCTCAACAACCCACAAGCTAGGGACAGGGTTCAAAACGCAAAACAAGCGCTTAAAGATGCCTACCTATTTGAAAAAGGGCAGGAATTCCTAACAGGTGGAAGTCCCGCGGCGTACTCTCTTGCCGGGTTTTACTGCACTGCATATGAAGTAGATGCACTGCGTTACGGCGTACAAGCAACTTCAATAATTGCGAGGCAAATTGACGCGGAGCTTGAAAAACTAGAGTTTGAAATCGGCGATAACTTCACAGGCTCGGGGTCAACTGAACTAATAGACGCAAAAGAAGCGGGAAACCCGAGAGGGGCGATTGGCGAAACAATTGTAAAAATACAGCGAAACATTGCAGAGGCAGCGTGGGAAATAGAGAGGAACTCCGGAAAAGCGGCGGGGCAAACCGCAATTTGGCTTATTCAAAACAACGGCGCCGGCCATGAACTTGAAGCTTTTTTGAAACGAATAGAAAAAAGCCAAGATGATGCCAAAACGCTTGAACAAGTAAGTGCAAGCGAGTTACAAGAAGGTGTACAGCAAGCACAGGACAATATCGACGGCTTACAGCAAGAAGATGTTGAAAAACTCGGCGAATTTGAGCTAAGCCAACTAGAGTTGCCTAGTAGCCAAAACGGGATTGAAGTTGACAGGACGTACGCAACAAGCCCAGCTGGCCTCCTAGAGGAAAGCAAGAGGAGTTTAGAAAAGGCAAAATCGATCCAGCGCACTGCACCGCTATTCACAGCAAAAGGTAGAACTGCAAATAAGATAAACGCTTATAGAAACGGCTTGAAAAGCGTCGCGTTGTCAAAAATCGCAAGTGAAAAAAGCCTCCGGAATACGCTTGAAGTACTTCAAGAAGTTGAACTAAACGCCAAGCAGGAAACGGAACTTGCTAAAAGTATAGATAAGCCAATTGGAAAAAGCATGGCGTTGAAACTAATTGCAAGCGTTAAGCTCGGCGACACGTACTTCTCAAAAATATCAAACCTGCACGGGCTTGCAACTAGCTTGCATAACTTGCGCGAAGTGTACAGTGGAAAAGTTGACGAAACTGAGAAGCTCAACTTAAAAATAGAGGTGCGCAATTTGCAGAGAATGGCAAAAGCAGCAGTTGTAAAGGGAATCGCAGGCGCAAGCGAAATAGACGCATCGCTTGCGGATATCTATGCATTGATAAATGGAGTTTCTGACCCGGGGCAATTACAGCAGCTTGAAGGACAAACAAGTGAAAATAGGCAGATATTAACAGGGCTAATCGAAGCTAAGTTCTGGCCATTAAGGCAAACTTTCAACAACGCAGAGGTGCTTGCTGCTGAAGACAGCCTTACGGCACAAGAGGAAAAGAAACTTGACGACGTAAGTGAAGCTTTTGCAGGCCAAGGCCAACTTGCGGAGAAAATAAGCGACGTTGACCAAATCCAAACCACGCTGAACACAATTATTGAAAGCGCGTTGAAGCGAAAAACTACAAGCTTAGCTGGAAATTCTACAGTTAGCACAAATATCACAAATACAAATTACACAGCGGCATACTTGGCAGCAGCAATGGCGGCAATTACCGCACAACGGCAACAGAACCAAACAGCGGTTCAAATGGACGCAAATGCAACTGCAGTGGATGTTCAGGACTTGTTGAAACAGCTTGACGAAGTTACTGCTAGCGGCGTAGATGCATTTTACACCGATGGCCGAACGGCAAAAAAGACGCTTGAACAGCTAAAGTTTGAAAACAGCTTGAAAAAAGCGCAGGCAGGGGCAAAAGATGTTGCGAAGAATCCGTCAAGCCAAAGAATCAGCGACTTAAAAGCACAAATCAACGAAATGGAAGGGGCAATTCAAGAAGCTCAGAGAAAGGCAAGCGTAGAAATTGCAATTGCAGAACAACGCTCCAACGGAACTAACGCAGATGTTGAAAAGGCCCAGCAAAGCTGGGAAAATGGTAGATATACAGACGCGTTGGTAAAAGCGCAAAGCGTTAACCAACAAGCCACCTTGCAAGGAAGCGCGAAGCTAACTGGGCAAGTCACTGGCGCCGGTAGCAGCGAAGAACCTAAACTATGGGCAATTGGAGCGAGCCTAGTGATAATTTTAATAGGCGCGGCGTATTTGATGTATACGAAAAAACATGGAGAAGAACAGCAACCCAATTGAAGTAATCCTATCCCCCTTTGTTAAGAAGAAGAGGGCGGAGCACGAGCTAAAATGGAAGATACCAGAGGCTAGGCTTACCGCGCCTGTTGAAGATGTGGAGAACTACATTGGCCAGCTGCGCAAAAAATCCCGCTTCATAACAGGCGGGGAGTACAGCGACACGGTTTACTACAAGGAATACGGCGAAAACGTATACGCTTACTTCACTGTGCGCGTAGATGCCAAAACCGAACAGGAAAATTTGTTATTTGATGGCTACATGATCCAAGAAGAGGATAGGTTAAACTTAGAAGTGGCAAGCGCGTATACAATCCAGCCTTACTTGGAAAAGTTCGGGTACAAAAAAGCGTTTGAAAGAAGCTTGACAACTTGGCAATTCACAGCCGGCATAATTGGGATAAACGCCTATAGCATAGACGACTTCGGCGACTTCATTGAAATCTCCCTACCAGCTACTAAGTTCCTAAAAGCGCGCGAAGCGGCAGAGACGTTTGCGTTTAACTTCTTTGAAAAACTCGGCGTAAAAAAAGACGACGTGATACCAACCGACACAAACACATTACAACTGATGCAGACAAAGCAAAACCCGCAAGCGGAAGAAGCACAAAACCAGGGCAGCGGCGAAACAAACAAAGTGGAGAAAAACGAAGAAAAACTAAGTGAACCAGGAGAAGCTAAGCTAGGCGGAAAAAAGCTGTTCTAAGAATTTAGAATAAACCAAAAGAAAAAAATAAAAGCAGAAAAAGGTAAAATAAGAAAAAATAAGTAGAAGAACGGAAACTAGAAATTTATTCGTCGTCTTCTTCTATTTCGTCGTCGAAGTCGTCGTCTTCCCATTCTTCTTCGTCGAAGTCATCTTCCTCGCCTTCTTCACCTTCTCCTTTTTCCTTCTTAAGCAATAACGGCATTATGTTCATATTTATTTCCACGCACCCTCTAGAGTTGTTAGTGTAATACAACTTTTTATCTATTGAAAGCTTATAAACCTTGCGAAGCCAAGGCAAACAACTCCTTTGACCAGTTTATTTTCACACCACGCCTCTTTTTCACAGAGCCTAACAACTTCGCCGCACTTACTCGGTGAGTTGAGTCAACCTCAATGTACTTCTTACCATAGTTTTCACTCACTTTAAGCGGGAAGTAATCTTGCGCCTCGGCAAGCGCATTATCAACAATTTTTCCCTTGCTGTAGCCACGTTTTTTTAACCGCTGCATCAACACAAGCGGGTTACAGCGAAGAATCACAACAGCATCGCACGGGATTTTTACCTCAGCTGCGAGGTGACCCTCTAGAATAAAATGCGTTTTCCCCTCTAGAAAACGCACTAAAAAGCGTTGCAACTTAGGTAAATTAATTTCGTATTCCTTTCCGACTTTTCTCGCAACTGCGTGCTTCTTTGCGAGTGCGTTTAGATCAATATATTCACATTTTAGTTTTTTCGCCAGCGCCTTGGCTAACGTTGTCTTTCCAGACCCAGGAACGCCGGTGATGACAATTCGCATAAAATATTTTCCGTGAAACAAGATTTAATTATAGCAACTATTTATTTGAGCCGCACAGTATCCAAGTTCATTGGTGCTCTTGCGTCTACGCGTTGTATGCGACTTAAGCTTCTCGCTAGGTCGTCGCATTTCACTTCGTCGCCGTGAATAGTTAAGATGCGCGATGGCCGCGAGTGGAGTGCGCGTACGTAGGAAATTAGTTGGTTTCTGTCGCTGTGCCCTGAAAAGGCGTCTGCGCTTTCAACTTGCAAGTTCACCTTGAGCGTGTCGAGTTTATTCTTGTCGTTTATAATTGGAACTTCTTTTGACCCCATTTGGATCTTCCTTCCAAGTGAACTGGCGCTTTGGTAGCCGACAAAAATCAACGCGTTGCGTTCGTCGTGGCTAAGCATTTTGAGAAATTCAACGCTGGTGCCGCCTGTAAGCATGCCGCTGGATGCAAGGATTACAGCTGGGTCATCTGACTCTGCGATGTCTTTGCGGTTTTTTGAAACAACATGTGAAAACAGTGGTTTTTCAAACGGCGAGTCGTTTTGTAAAATGCGGCGTTGGATGTTGTGGCGCAAGTATTCAGGATACACCGTATGGATTGCGCTGGCTTCTTTGCACATGCCGTCGATGTATACCGTTAACCCGTCTTCTTGACGGAACTGCTCTTCGAGGATAAGCATTAGTTCCTGTGCCCTACCTACAGAGAACACTGGGATAAGCACTTTGCCGCGGCGTTCCATTGCTTGCCTGACTACACGTGCGATTTTGGCGGCTCCTTCTTCCATTGAAGGCTGCATGTCGTGGCTTCCACCGTAAGTGCTTTCCATTAGCAGGGTTTCAATGCGTGGAAAACGCGTGTCTGCGGGGTCCAATAATTTCGTGCGGCCGTATTTGAAGTCGCCTGTAATCACAAGGTTGTGCAGCCCTTCTCCAACGTGTAAATGCACTTGGCTTGAGCCAAGGATGTGTCCAGCGTTGTAAAACGTGAACCGCACATCTGGAGTTACGTCAGTTACTTCGCCGTATTCGCGGGTAATCGTGTGGTTAAGCATCTTCTTAACGTCCTTTTCGCCATACGGTGCACCTTTGCCCTCGCTGTTCATTACGTTGATGCAGTCTTGCTGGAGCAACACGGTTAAGTCGCGCGTTGCAGGCGTGCAGTACAGCGGCCCTTCGTACCCATAAGCGTACAAGAAGGGCAGGAAACCTGAATTGTGCACTACTAATCCATTTGCAACGAAGTTGGAATAGCCAGGCACCATTAAGTCGTACACTCTTTCGGGTGGTTCAATTGAATCAATTTGCTTTATTTTTGACCATAATATTTTGCCAAAAGCAAGCGTTTTTAATTTAGAGATAATTAGCTTAATCTCATTTAGCCTAGCTAGTTGAATATCTTGTAGAAACTCAACTGCACGTTGTTGTACAAACACTCCATTTAGTTCTAAGTGGGAAACCATGGTTTGTGATACGCCCATTGCTTTGCCAATTTGTGATTGTGATACCCTTAGCTGGTGTCGGCCAGATGCTGGGCTTGCATTAACGTCAACCGCCTCAAGTGCAACGGCGTATTTTTCAATATCTGAAACAATTTTTCTCAAAGCAGCCCTGCTTGGATAGTGCCCTGCATTTAAGTAGTGGCTCATTTCTACGCTGAAGTCAGTTACATACATGCCGGTTTTTTCAATAATTTGGCGCAACGCAGAAGAAGAAATTGGAACTAAATCTAACTTTTCACCAACGCCATTGCCAATTTTTTGCAACACTGCAGTTAACTTAGCTGTTTTAGCAAGTGAACCAAACCCAATATCCTTGGCAAATGCATTTACGCTGATTGGATTAGTTATTGCAAGTGCATAGGCTAATTTGCCAAAAGATTTTGCGTAGTTTGCGCGGGTTTCTATCCAAGCGTGTATCCCGAATCTCAGCAAGAGCATTTGAACAGCGTCAATAATATCCTTGCTTGAAGAGACTAAGACGATGCTGTGGTCTCCTACCGATCCTTCGGCGTCGTATAACCCACGCAGAAAACCAGCTACTTCTTTGTTGGTGCATTTTCCAATTATGCTTGGAACCCTGCGTTGCCTGCTGCGTTTCAATATGAATGGGTCAATTGCGTATAAGAACCGCGTAACATGTGAGGAGAAGAAAACTCTATTACGCCCGTCTTTTCCAGGAGTTTGTAAATCGTACCTGCCATGCGTTTTGAAAACAGCTTCGCCAATTCCCTTGTACAATGCAAGGTTGTCCAGATCTTTGTCAGTAAATGCTAAGTCGTTGCTTGCAGCCATTGGATTCGGATAATGTGGGTTGCCGTCGCCTAAAACGTAGCCAATAAACTGACATAGTTCCGGCGTTGTTGACAATGGCATTTCACAGTTCTTTTCAATAGTGGTTTCAAGGTAAGCCTCTGCGCTTTCAATTTCCAATGCACGAATTACCGCGTCGTACTTTTGTTTTGTTGGCTTATGCTTTCCTGATTCAACATACCTATATACTGAATCTGAAATTCCGGCTTGTGCCGCCGCTTGCATTGCGGTTTTTCCAAGCTCGAACCTGCGTTGTTTTAACTTTTGCAACGTGACTTGGCCTATTTTGACAAAGCAAGGGACTTCATATTTTGGTAATTGTTGGACTTTTCCGTCGAAGTCAATTTTATCAACAGAAGCAATACGCTCGCCAACCGCTAGCTCATGGCCGCGTTTTTCCTTTATATCTAGCCCATCCAGTACAAAGAAACGGTGTTCCGGAGTAGCTTTAATCTCAGAAGTATTAGTGCGGATGTGCAACATTTTGTCCTTAACCGTTGACCCAACGCTTGCAATTGCGGTTTCAATATTGCCATTGGTGAAGTCAGCTGACGCAACTAGCGGGTTGTCCTTTATCTCGGAAATTTTCCTTATCTCTCCATCTGCTAGTTGTACAAAGGTATCTGGATGTAAGCAATGGTCTAAATGGGCGTGGGTGAGAATTACAGCGTCAATTTGATCCAGTGCAAGGTTCATTGCTTTTAAGTACGGGTACATTCTTGTCGGGTCGCTGCTGTCAACGTTTAACCCGCAGTCAACAAGTATGTTGCTCTTGGGCGTTTGTAGAAGTGTACAGGAGCGGCCTACTTCTCGAAATCCGCCGAGGGCGGTGATTTTGATCCACTCACATTCAGTTGAACTGCTAAGCATTTTTTTGCCTAGGTTTACAAGGAACTTCTTCCTATCTTCCCCAGCATGTAGAATAGAAGCGCGGATTGCCTTGACCACTTCGCTTGGGCTTGTTGGCGCACGTAAAACACGTGGGTTCCAACCGGTTTCAAGCACGATGCTTTTCAAAACTAAGCCACCTTTGCCGATTACTACTCCTGGCTTCAGCGCTTCAACTACAACTTCGTTGAAAGCAGTGTCGAACTTAATTTCAGTGATGCCAGCATCTGGAGGGACAAGTTGCTTGATTTTTTCCAACGCTGCCTCAGGCGGAAGCAACACAGACGAATCAGAACGTAGAGTGATTTTTTTGCGTACCCTGCTGGCAAGTTTTGTTATCAAATTACGATCCTCGTAAAACGCACGGATGTTCTTCAAATAAAGCACAACTTGAGGCCCTTCAATTTCACACTTCGTTAACTCGCACTGCGGCGGCAGCACTTCTTCAATTGCGGTTTGCATTTCTTTTAAGCTTGAAAACTGAGATGACATAATTATAACATTTAACCCCTAACAATACAAAACTAATAATTTCTGCGTTAAACCAAACGACTCTAATTTCCCCACACTATTTTTCTACACCGACTTGGTGCCACAACTACCGTATTTACCTTTTTTAGCACATGTACTCGCTTTCTACTTTCTAAGCGGCTTTAGCACAGTTTCAACTTCTTCTCTGGATAGCCTCTTGAGCTGATCCTGCGTAATGACAATAGCGTCAACCCCTTCACCAGTTGCACTATCCCGCTTCATCGCTGCACTAACTGCGCGAACCGCGAGTTTCACAGCGTCATCTTTAGACATATTTTCCCGATAATTTTCGTCAAGCACACCGTAAGCAGTGATGCTTCCTGAACCAGTTGAGACGTACTTCTCTGGAATTAAACCCCCAAACGGGTCAAGATCAAACAACGCTGGCTGTGAGTCAAATCCAGCGATTATCAACTGCACCATGTAGGGAAAATATTTGTTGCCTTGCAACACGTTGGACAAAAGCGTAGCCGCTGCTGACACGGTCATTGACTTACCTTTTGCGTACTTGTAAAGCTCCAACTCGGCTTTTAAGAGGCGGACAAGCAACTGCGCGTCGCCTACGCCGCCAGCAATTGTAAGAGCCATTCGGTCGCCAACAGCGTGTACTTTTTCAACTTCCTTCGCTGCGATGAAAGAGCCCATAGTTGCGCGCTTGTCAGCTGCAACTACAACTCCCTTGTCAAAAATAATTCCAACAGTCGTCGTGCCTTTAAGTGGCTTTACATCAGGCGCATTGTGCCCAATTGAAGCTACAACTTCGGGAGTGGTTAAAAATGTCGACAGTGGAAAGAAAGTTTTCTCCAAAACAAGTACACACCTTTTCTAAGAATTTTAAAGATTCTAAAAATACTAAGCTAAAAAAATATAATTTATATAATTTATATAATTTAAAAAAACTGGGGGAAAAATAAAGCTAATAGTGGATTGCCAAATGAATAATACCACGATAAGCTATTTAAGCCTTGCGACAAGTCGTTCAGGCAACTAAGCAGTTTTGGATATAAGTCATCGCCTGCTGGCGGATGCTCATTTCTGCATCTTGCTATACTCTTCGCCGACCTTTACTTTTTCCACTTCATCTACGAAGGTCAATATCATTCCAATAACCATGCTTTTAGCATTGGCAAACCCTTGTTTTTTACACGCATCGGCATTGAAGTTAAGGGAAGCTGCTTTAGTGGCTTCGTCAAACGTGCATTCGACGTCTCCCGGCTTAAGGAAAACTTGGCCTGCAATTCCATTTACCTTAGCAAGCCCGCCTTTAAGTTCTTCGGTGATTGTAAACGAATAGTGGAGGGTTTTGCCTGCTAACTCGTGGTTAAAGTCAACGCGTACGCGGCCGCCTGAAACGCTTTGCACGCGGGCCGGCATGCCGTCAAGCTCAACTACCATTCCTGCAACTGGTTCAACGCCTTGGCGCTTGAAAATGTCAAGTGAAACTAACCTTACAAGCTCAGCGTTGCGTTCACCATAAGCTTCTTTTGGCACAATGGTTACTTCACTGGCTTTTCCAACTTCTGCTTTTTGCAACGCGTCGTCAAAACCTTTGACAACGTGTTTCTTACCAACTGCAAAAACCGCACTTTTTCCTTGGTCAACAGTTTCCTCGCCAACTTTTAAAACATAGTCGACTTTTACCAATGCGCCTGACTCTACCATATTTTTATTTCACCACACAAAAAAATTACTTTAATATCTTTCTCCTCTTTTCTCTCACTTCGCGTTTTTCGCTCGCTCCCCCCACTCTATCCTCCATTTTGCTCTACGAAGCGCATATAGCAAGAAGCAGAAATGATACGAAAATTGCTGCTTCTTGAGCATCGAGCGAAGCTCGATGACTCAGACATAATCGCCGAGCGATTATGCTGATGCTAGATAGCAATCTCATACATTTTGTCGGATTGAGCACAAACGCCTAAAGCGTTTGTGACTCAGACACAAACCTGTGAGGTTTGTGCTGATACTTTATGAGATTGCTATAAAACAGCGTCAACCCCGATTTGCTTAGCTGGAAACTGCACTAGCTTACCGCCTTCAACCACAGCAGACCCGGCAACTGCTACGCTGTCCCCAATGGACACGTTTGAAAATACCAACGCGGTGAACTTAGCTGGCAAAGTGAAATTCCCACTAGCGGTTGAATTAACAGGAATTAACACCGCTTCTTTTAAAAACACTGGTTGAAACGGAACTTCAATAGGTTGCCACAAGGTAGAGTTAAACTCCACTAGATAGCGCGAAAATGGAAACTCTACGGACAAGTTTAAACCACTTAACGCTTGCAAAGCGGCTTGTCTATCAGTAAAGTTACCAACGTTTAACCCCAAAGAGCCTCCACTGCGATTTTCAATAGAGACAATAAACGGTGCTGCCACCATCAAAGCACTTTCATTAATCACAACACTAGCGGCGCCAGCAGCATTAGCTACGATGATCTCATCACGGCGGCTTAACTCTTCGTTAATAACAGCCCCGTTGAAAAACGCCGGGTTAACAGTGCGGTTCTCCCATGGAACTTGCAAAACAGCAACTCGGCTATCAGTAAACGAATCAACAACACCAGTCAACTCTAACTCAACCGTTTTTTGCCTACTACTACCCACGGTTGGCTGTTCTAACTTAAGCGAATCCGGCACAATTTGGCCACCACCACTACCGCCTTGCAAAACAGCCACTAGCCGCAAGTCAACAAGGCTTCCAGAAACAGCGTTTGCATCTGACACAAACGCCAACGGCCCGCGGCCGAACCTATCAGTATACCCTTCAAGCTGCCGCTTTGTCACATTAGTCCGGTTCAACCCATTCAAAGCAGATACCAATTCGACACTGCCAGTGCCGTTAAAGGAAACAAGCGCCTCGCGAAAAACCACGACACTGGAACCGCAAAAGGGAATTAACCCAGTTTTAAAGTCCGCTAAAAACGCCGCATCTGGAATAGTTCCATTCGCCCTTGCAAAGAAAAGCGTCTCGTTGCCAGTAACGCCAATTGCAACAGGCGGACCTAACAAACCAGAAAAACCAGCTAGCTGGGATAAATGCGATGCGTTGCACTGAAACAGCATAGCATCAGTAAAAGAACGAATTGTAAATGGGGCAAGCGACAAGCTAACAAATTGCTCGTTAACAGGCGCAGCACTAGCCGCAGCATTGGTCTGTCCAGCTTGCTGCTGGGAGGAAGGCGAATAAGTATAAACGATGAAAAGCTCAATGACGAAGCCAGCTATAAGTAAAGCTGCAAATGCCTTGATTAAATTTCCACGGGTTAAAAACGACATATAAAAAAACTCAATAAAACATTACAAAAACGATAAATGGTTCCCTTGAAACAGAAACACACAAGTAGGAAGGTTATAAAATAAAAAGCTTAGTGAAGGGGAATAAATCCCCCTTCGCTAAAAAATGAAAAAAAAGAAAAAAAGAGCTTTTTTGTTAAAACTTAAGCTCGCCTTGTTGCATTGCCTGCAGGTGCGCTAGCTGGACTCCAGCTTGCGAGGAACCCAATGAGTTCCCTTGCAGCTGCAGCAGTGTCGTCTGCAGTGTAACCAGCTACACAAACCTTGTTGCCTTCAACTGAGACGTATGCAGTTCCAGCTTCAGCAGAAGCCAATGAACCACACTTCTCCATTGTAGCAGCAACGCTGTTCACAAAAGGTCCACCCACAACGATTAAAGGCTGTGTTGAAGACGCTTCAGAGTCCATTACAACTAATGGATTAGATGCTGTGTTCAAGTGAGTTACAACTGCCTGAGATACACCAGATGAGGCTGCTACGCCGGTTGGCAAAGTGATCGTTTGACCGCCAACTACACAAGCAACTCCAGGAGTACACCTTACAGATGTACTTCCACCGGTTGAGAGGTTAACTCCAGCCGAGCTCAAGAGATACTTAGCATGTCCAAGCTTCTGCGCGTACATAACTTGCGCGGAACTTGAACTAACCGAGTTTACACAGCTTCCACGTGGAGAACAGAATGGGGGAGTAACTGCCTTGTTTTCAGTTGTTGGCCTGTAGCTGAGTACCGAAACAGAGTAGTTAACAGTGTCAGACGTGGTTGAAGTCATCGAATTCCTGAAGTTTCCAGTTGTCGACGTACCTGAGTCCATTACATAGAAGAAACTCCAGTTTCCACCAGTTAACGCAGTGCTTTCGTTTAGGATTTCCGGAATACTCACTATTACAGTAGTTGTGTTTCCACCAGAAAAGTTCCATGAACCAGTCGTATAACCAGAAGCTGCTTGAGAGTTCCATAAAGCTCCATTGGTTAGGTTAACAGTTGGTTGAACATTTGTGTCTGTTGAAGATCCAGAACTGTAGTACATTGGAGGCAATGTTACGATTATATTTGCCCCAACTTGAGTTATTGGCGCAGAGGTTGTGTAGTTCACATAGTACGTTCCATTGTAGTAAAGCACTGCTCCAGTAAAGTTTGCAGCCATAACATCGATAGTCATGTTCTTTAGAACAACCCATACATCCTGTACGTTCTTCGTGATGCCGTTTTCAACAATTCGCCATGCATCTGACCTGCTCGAGTGGAAGTTTAAAGTTAACAATCCACCGCTAGGCACATAAGTAACGTTACTTGTATTGCCAGTCCAAAGTGTCGAAGATAGTTGTGCTTGCGAAATCGTTAATGTGTCGCGGTCTGCATTGGTTAAGTCAATTCCCTGAAAAGTCAGAGTGTATCCAGGCGCACCAGTAATAAGAGTAACGCTGTCATCAACCTTTGCCTTTGTGCTACTGGCACTTGAGAACTGAATATTGTTATTGTATAACGTCAAATCAGTTACAGCCGGTGATACGCTGACGTTTCCAGTTGTCAAGTTGGCATACCAGTTTCCATATAAGCTGGTGTCAATTGCAGCTCCGTGTGCTAATGTAAGCACGTCAGAGTAGACTGAAATTATACATGAAGACGTAGCACCAGTGTTTGTAGCGCTGTCTAAGCGTACACGCATACCGCCCAAAGTCTTAGTAGTTGCCTCAGAGCCTCCAATCTTATCAAATGAAGAGGTCCCATCTGGCTTAGTTACTGAAACTTCACAAGGAATTACGTTATTTGCAGTTTCAGCTGATCCGACGTTTGTAACTTTAATTTTATATCCGTTTGAAAGGTTCAATGTGTCTCCGAGAACTAATCTCTGGCGAGTTGCATATGACTTTCCAACTTGAACATCAGTGACTCCACCCGAAGTAGCAGTCATGCCAGAAACTACCCATTGTGCTCCAAGGAAGTAAATTGAGTTTGCCTTGTCAAAAACGCGGTCTCCAGTTGCACAGGTGGTTGATCCAAAACCAGTTGATGTTTTTACACAGTAAGGTAAGCCGCTTGTAAAGGTGTATCTAATAGCTGCCCACATATCTTGTGCCACATAGCCATCTACCGTGTCATCATAATTTGCACGAGAGTATACGTTGATAAACTGCTCTTCAGTTATAGCCAAATTTGTACTTGAAGCTTCAAGCGTAATTGCCCCGCTATTTGGCAATGCTAAACTAGGCCATTGGCTTCTTGTAATTTGCTTAGTTGCAGAAAGTGAGGTTGGAATTGATGGTCTGCTTCCCGCGGTTATAAAGATATTATCTGCGTTGTTGTCAACACGGTCGTCTCCAAAGAATGAAGTCAATCCATATTGTCCAGCTGGAATTGTATTTGCTGCGGTTGCAACTGATACTGCTACTTGTGCAACAGTTGTGCCTGATCCAGATGCTGCTGCAGCGGTTGTAGTTGTGTATGCCATGTTGGCAAGTGCGGCTGCGATATTACCTGCCCAAACTGCATCAGATGCAAGGGCGTTGGTTCCAACCACTACTTTTACTTGTGGTTCTCCATTTTGTAGGAAAGCGAAGTTCCCTAGAGTTGGGTCTACTGTTACAGCTGCTCCTGCAAAAGCTGTGCCGATTAAAGCGGCTCCTGCTGCAAAAGCTGCTATTTTCTTAACGTTTAGACTTTTCATTTTTTATATATACACCTCAAGTGATTCTGCTCTATTTTTTGTTATCGCCTTATGGCTTTCCCTTTTTCTTAAAACCCTCAATGCCCAGATGATATGACCTGGGCTCAGGTACAAACACGATATTGGGCGGGTAGCCACGGGGGCTCTAACTGTATTGATAAATGCGGTAAGGGTATTTAAACCTTACTTAATTCGTCGATTGTCTTAGTCGTTTTCGGCAATGAACTAAGTCGTATGAATTGTTCATACCGGGGGCTACCAGCGTTGTGAGCACAAGGCACAGCCTTGTGACTCAGACAAAACGCTCCGCGCGTTTTGCTGACACCCGTACCCCCAATGCAACCTTGCAAATGCTTTTTCTTCCTCGCAAAAGTGCACTGATTAGATAGAGTAAAAAGGGACGTTTGCATTTATAATTAGCAGTAAAGTATCGTTGGTAGTCGAATATGTTGTTTGAAATCATTGGCAATGTGACTAAGGCGGCGACTAATGCAGTAACTAGCGGCAATAGTAATGGCGCGTTTGGGTTAACTCCCGCAGTTAATAGTGCCGTAGTTGGGCTCGTATTGGTGCTCCTCGCAGTTGTAATACTGTGGAAGCTTAAGCAGTTCATTGTAAACTCCGCCCTCGGCATAATTGCCCTGTTTCTGCTTCAATTCATCGGAATAACAATACCCATCAACGCGGTCACTATTATAGTATCAGCGGTGCTGGGGCTTGTAGGTGTGGGGTTAATGGTGCTGCTAACCGCATTAGGGTTTAGGTTCTAAAGGTTTGTGGCTTCTTTTTAGTCGTTTTCGGCGTTGGCAGCTTTACATAGTAAACTTCTGAGTCTGTTCTGAGGATTACGGGGTCGCCTTTGAATAGGGAATCTACGTTTAGCTCGTATGAGCCTTGTTCTACAACGCGAATGTTCTCCGGGTCGTCTGTAGAGATTATAATGGGTTTTTCTTTACTTAGTTCAACTAGTTCGCTGCTAATATGAAATGGTTCATTTTCACTGGTTGCTTCGCTATTTGAACTAGTTAAGCTGACTTTGAAAGGTGCTGGCAAGTCAGACTTGATAAAGTAGAATATACGCGAACCGCAAACGCACCCTTTGAGGATGGCTTCTGACTGCTCGGGATAGAGCTGCTTACATTTTACACAAGCGTGAGGCATGTTAAGCCTAACAGCGGTTAAGGTTAAAACTTTATCTCAAGCCGTGAAAGTCTTGAGCACAAACGCCGCTGCGTTTGTGACTCAGACACAATGCCGCGGCATTGTGCTGATTCGGTGTTTTTAAACACGGCTTGAGAGATAGCAAGCCGCAAAAATCTTTCGGGTTACTGAGCGGCTTGCTATAACTACGAAGTGGCGCGCCGCATAGGTGAACAATTAGAGCTGGCGGTTTACCGTTGTGCTAGTAAATTGAGCCGATTTGGGTCTTTTTTGATTTGTTTGACGATTGTTGATGGGCCAACTACGGTTAACCCGCTTGTGCGGCCGCCTAGGAGTTTGACGAGGTGGGTTTTGATGTCGAATGCCGCGCTTCCGAGTGTGGCAACTTCTATGCCTGGGAAGTTTTTGTCAACTTGTTTCATTGTGAGTTGAATTAGTTCAGTTTCTTCGCCTGGGCTAAGCGACTCTTCTAGCACAACTATTTTGTCCCCTTTTTTCACCGCGGTTATAATATATTGAAGCTTTTCAGTGGGGGTTTTGCCTTGCATGGCTTTGGAAGAGAGGAACTCAATTGCAATCATGTTTTTTTCATCGCCTAATGCCCAAAAACTATTTTAATCATGTTTTAATATTTCTTATACTTTTTTGGCTATTTCGTCGTAGAGTTTAGTCATGTTTTCCCCGCTTAATGCGGATACTGCCACAACTGAATGTTGTGGAAATGCGTCTTTGATTTGGTCAGCGCGTGCTTTCTTGAGGTCCATTTTGTTAGCTACTATTATAACTGGAATTTTGCGCGCCTCTAGGTTGGCGAGGATGGTGATGTTGACTTGCGTGTAGGGGTCTTTTGTAGAGTCC
>OBEQ012760302.1_pt1 | contig 26142 bp, 21 predicted proteins | sample 1670901 | NCBI WGS metagenome assembly OBEQ01 (sample SAMEA104232315, study PRJEB22302) | groundwater metagenome | biome: forest; feature: aquifer; material: groundwater | place: USA | collected 2011-08-07 | depth 5.4 m | reverse complement strand
TTGATTTAGATTGGTTTTGGAGAGGATGGTTTTACACAACTGAAAATGTAGATATATCCATTTCAAATGTAAAAGCCTATAAATTCAAAGACAATCAAATGATTGAACATAAATTCAATACAATTCCTGTAAAACTGAATACTGAATTTGTTGGAGATGTTTTAAATCGAACTAAAATTATTCAAACTGTCAATGAGAAAGACAAAACAATTGATGATGTATATGCAAAAGAAAATCAAAAAAATGACACCTTACCGAAATTAACAGAAGCAGATCTTTTTGCTAAAATAAGTGAAAAAGAAAAATTGAGATTAAAAGATACAAAATTATTTTATGAAGTCTCTTTCTCAAATATTGGCGGACTTTTGGCACCATTAACAATATTAGTAACATTCAAAGATTTAACAACAGAAGTAATAAGAATTCCAGTTGAAGTATGGGTTTTAGGTCAAACTACTGTTTCTAAAGTTTTTATTTTTAACAAAGAAGTAATTTCGTTTAGATTAGATCCTTTTTTAGAAAGTGCTGATACAGATTTAGATAACAATTCGTGGCCTCCATTCGATGAATTGACACGGTTTCAAAAGTTTGAAATAAAAGTTTCAAACCAAGAAACAAGAGAAAGAATGGCTGAGTTTGAAAAAAAACACGTTCCTAGAACAAAAAAATAAATAAGTAAAATGAGATATAATCTTTCAGAAATAACTGAAGTTATAAAAAACAGAAGAACGATCTATCCTGAACAATTTAGCGATAGAAAAGTACATAAAGAACAAGTTGAATTGCTTTTGAATAATGCGCAATGGGCTCCAACACATGGAAATACTCAACCTTGGAGATTTAACGTTTTCATGGAAGAAGGATTGCCAAAACTGAGTGATTTTTTAGCTCAAACGTATTTAAAATTGATACCAAAAGAAGATCAAAATGATATGAAATTATCAAAGATGATCAACCGTCCTTTAAAATCTTCAGTGGTTATTGCAGTTTGTATGGAAAGACAAAAAGAAGAAAAAATACTTGAAATTGAAGAAATAGAATCAGTAGCATGTGCTATTCAGAATTTACACCTTTCTTGTACAGCTTATGGTTTAGGAGGTTTTTGGTCGACTCCAAAAATTATATATTCCTCTGAAATGAATGAATTTTTAGGCTTAGGAGAAAAAGACAAATGTTTAGGCCTTTTTTATATCGGATATCCTTCAATTGACTGGCCAAAAGCTCATAGAAAACCTCTTGATTACACAACCAAATGGATTGTAAAATGATTCTATTTTATTCCCCCTCCTTTTAAACTATAAATCTATCACTTTAATCAATTAATAAGATAGTCTCTTGTTAAATGAATTTTTTATTTGTTTATTTGAAGTATGAAAAGTTTGTTTTTTATTGTGTCAATATGTTTTTGTTTTCCTTTTTTTAGCCAAAAACAGAAATTCCCTATCTATTTCGGATTGGAATTTAGGCCAATAATTCCATTAAACAATATAGGGAATAAAACATTAAAATTACAAGATGCAAATTACTCAGTAACTTCTACTCAAACTGCTGGCTATTCATTCGGAGCAACAATAAGAGCTGGATATACAAAATTAATATCGTTGGAATATGGATTAAATTTCACTCAAAGAAATTTTAATTTACAAATGACTTTAGCAGATACAGCAGTTTCAATTTCAGATAATTGGACATTTATTAATTATGAAATCCCTATAAATTTAATGGTTTATATTCAACTTGGTAAAAAACAATTTATGAATGCGTCTTTAGGAGGATCTTTTCGAATAGCTCCTACAAATATTATAAAAAAAACACAAACAGGAGGAATACATTATTTTGACAATTATGGCTACGTTTCTCATATCATTGGATATAATTTAAATTCTAATCTTGGTTTTGAATATAGAACTCCAAATAAAGGTTTTTTCTATCTTGGGGCATCCATGTGCATACCTCTTACTCCAATAATGCGCATTCAATCTACACATCTAATACAACAAGTAACATCACCTCCATCTACTTTAAATGGAGTTATTGATGGTACTTATTTAGCTCTCGATTTAAAATATTTTTTACCAATTATTAATAAAAAAGGGATACAACCATTAAAAGGCCCAATTTAAACTTATTTTTTATTTTAAACTCTCAAAAATGATCGTAGAAAACTTAATTAATAAATTGAATCTTGTTGCACATCCAGAAGGGGGATATTATTCAGAAACATATAGATCAGAAGAAATTATACCAGGTCATAACCGAAATTTAATGACTTCCATTTATTTTCTTTTAACATCTGACAATGTTTCCAGATTTCATAAAATAAAAGGAGACGAATTGTGGTTTTTTCATGCTGGAAGTCCATTAGTTGTTCATACATTAGACAAAAGGGGGTATACACAAACTCTTGTCGGAAATAATCTTACAAAAGGAGAAACTCCCTATTTTATGGTTCCTAAAAATACAATATTTGGATCTTCGGTATTAGAAAACGATAGTTATTCACTTGTATCCTGTGTTGTAGCTCCTGGTTTTGATTTTAGAGATTTTGAATTACTTGATTCAGTTGATCTGGTTAAACAGTTTCCTCGAGAATATGAAATAATTTCAAAAATGACTTCTTAGAAAAGAAGTCATTTCTCTATTTCGTTCTCAACCAATAATTCTTTAAATAATTCGTTTTTAATGCGTCTATTGGGATGAATTTATAAGATGGTCTTTCGTAATCAGTAATTTTTACTTTTATTTCTAATAGTAATTCATCTCTTGAAATTAATACATCTAAAACTTGACCATCCTGAACTGAATTAATCATACCTTCGAAAGAACCTTGATTAACTCTATATCCATTACATCCAATCACTTCATCATTCACACTTATTCCAGATTCTTCTGCGGCTGAACCTGCTCTTACAGATCTTACAACAACTTTATTCCCTTCTGATCCAACTGAAACTCCAAAAGAAGGTTTAGATAAAGCTGTATATTGTACATTCACACCAATATTCGTAAAAATAGTATTGTAATCTGGAACTTTTGTTCCGTAGATGTAATCATTAAAAAATTGATCTAAATCCTTCTCTAAAAAAGCTTCTAACGTTTCTTGAAATTCTAATTCAGAAAAACCTCGGTTCAATTTTTTATAATATTTAGTATACAACTCTTGCATGAAATGATCTAAACATTTTTCACCACCAAACTTCTCAATTATCATCGCATCAAAACAAGCCGCCAACAAAGCTCCTCTAGAATAATATGTCATTGTCGTATTAGAACTATTTTCATTTGGTCGATACGCCTTAATCCATGCATCAAAACTAGCATGAGCAACCGGTTGAATACGAGTTCCTACTCCACCTTCAACATAATTTAAGGAGCTTAATAATTTCGGCATATACATTTCTGGTGTATAATAACCAGCTCTTAATAAAAGCAATTCATCGTAATAGGTTGTAAAACCTTCCATTACCCATAAAAGGGAAGTATAATTTTCCTTATCATAATCAAAAGGTCCTAGTTCTACGGGTCTAATTCTTTTCACATTCCATAAATGAAAATATTCGTGCGCAACTAATGATAAAAAGTCAATATATGCTCCACCTTGATAAGTCCATCTATTAACACTTAAAGTAGTAGAATTCATGTGTTCCAAACCTCCTTGTCCATCTATAACATTGTGAATGATAAAAGTGTAATATTTATTTGGATTCTCTCCAAAAACAGAAGTCGCAGTTTCACAAATTTTAGCCATATCGTTTTTCAAAGTAGAAATATCATAATTTCCAACTCCGTAAATAGCAACAGTATGTGTAACTCCAGCTGCTTTGAAATCAAACACCTCTTGATTTCCTATTTCAATTGGGCAATCGACTAATTGATCATAATTGGCAAATTCATAATAAGAACAATCTGCTTTTGATTTTTCAGTAATTGAAAGAGGTAATGCTGTAGAAATCACTTTAAACTCTTTAAAAGGATGAATTTCTAAAGTGCCGGGCATATTTTTACATTCATCGATATACATGAAAACTCCAGTTCCACTAACATAACCGTGAGTTAAATCTAAAAAGCTTGTTCTTACTGATAATTCAAAAGCATATACTTCGTATTTAATACTTACTTTCTTAGCATCGCCTTTTAAAACAGACCATTTATTCTTTTCTTTTTTGACAACTTTTAATTCTTTTCCTTTGTCATCAAAAGCTTTTACCAAATTAACATTCTTAGAAAATTCTCTTACCAAATAAGAACCAGGAGCCCAAACAGGCATTTTAACATCAAACGTTTTTTGACTTAAATCAGAAACTTCCATTTCAACTTCATAATAATGAGATTGAGGTCGAGACATTTTAAGACTATAAGCTATTTTTTGACCAAAAACTGATGATAAGAAAATGCTAAAAGTAATTAACAAAGGAGCTTTAAACATAATTTATAATTTTTATCAAAGATAGAATTCGATTTGTAATTTTGTATAACACTTTCGTTTTAAATTTAAAAATATGCGCATTTATTTCATTTTTCCAATACTATTCATTTTTTGCATTACCTCTTGTCAACCCGAATCTAAAAAATCACGATCTGCTGATTTAGAAAAAATAGCAGAATTAAAAGGGAAATTAGATCAATTAAAGTTAGACACTCAACTGAAAGACGCTCTAATTCAAGAATCCTTATCCTTTTTTGAAGAAATTCAATCCAATTTAGAAACGATTCATTTAAAAAAGAATGAAATTAAATTAAGAGCTGAAAATCCAAATTCATCCGAAGCAGACAAAGCTTGGATTATTGAAGAAATAAAACACATCAATTATTTGAGAGAAGAAAATGGAAAGAAAGTCAATTCCCTTAATAATGAATTGAAAAAAAGCGGGTTAAAAATTCGGGAATTGGAAAACATGGTTGAGAGACTTATAAAAGAGATGGCTTCTAAAGATATAGAAATTGCGATATTACAATCCGAAATTGAATCAAAAACAGAAGAATATTCAAAAGTGTTTGAAGCTTATTTAGCTCAAGAAATGATAGTCGGTGAACTAACAGAACAAATAAACACAGGTTACTACACTTATGGAAAGGAACGAGAATTGAGAGATAATCAAGTAATTGAAAAACAAAAAGGATTTATCGGAATCGGTAAAAAAACAAAATTATTAAACAATTTCAATGAAGCCTATTTCAATAAGATTGACATTTCAATGACCAAAGAAATATTAGTAGAAGGATTAAAGATTCGATTTATTACAGATCATCCTTCCGCATCCTATAAACTTCAAGTAACTGGAAACAACACGAAAATAGTCATTTTAAATCAGAAAGAATTTTGGAGAGTGACGAAGTACTTGGTTGTTTTGGTGGATTGAGGTTGAGAATGAGGTTGAGATAAAGAATAAGAATAATAGGTTATAAAAAAAGCTCTTCAGAACAGAAGAGCTTTTTTATAACCTATTATTTTCTTATGCTGTTTGTAATTTATCTTCAGAAGACGTTGCAATAGCTGATTTATCGAAACGTATTTTACTTCCTTCAGAATTGATTAAAACAGTAGAATCGCTCAATTCTAAAATTTTTCCATGAACACCTCCAATAGTAACAACTTTATCACCAATTTTCATATTTTCTCTAAAAGCTTTCAATTCTTTTTGTTTCTTTTGTTGTGGTCTAATCATGAAGAAATAAAACACTACGATCATTAAAACGATCATCATTAAATTTGAACCCATTTTTTTAACTTTTATTTGGTTTATTTATTTATAACATTTGCTTTTACTATCACAGTTGTCAATGAAGGTTCTGTATTTGCAACAATATTAATTGACTTATTTATTATTCCCGCATTTGCACTTAAAGTCGTTACTTGCGCTTTCAAAACACCTTCTTCTCCTGGATTAATGGGAGCTTCTGGTTTTTCAGCAACAGTACAACTACAAGATCCTTTTGCTTCTCCAATCACTAAAGGAAAATCTCCTGTATTTTTAATAATGAATTTTGCATCAATTGTTTCTCCTTTGATGACTTTTCCAGCATCATAAACTAAATTAACGGACATTGTCGTTTTGTTACCAACTTCCACTTTTGTATTTCCTTTACAAGAAATAATCATTGTAACTAATCCAATATATAAAAATAGTCTCTTTTTCATTTTAATTTTATTTAGGTTTAAATAATTAACTTATTAGCCCTCTTCCGATTTTTACAATTTTCTTCTCTTTCACTAACGAATCAATTGCTTTATCTAGTACACCATTGATAAATGTATGACTTTTTGGAGTACTATAAAATTTAGAAATCTCGATATATTCATTCAAGGTAACTTTCGTTGGAATACTGTTAAAAATTTGGAATTCAGTAATTGCCATTTTCATTAAAACAACATCCATTTTAGCAATTCTATCAATGTCCCAGTTTTCTGTTAATTGATCAATTAATGCTGTATTTTCTTTATCAAGTGAAATTGTTTTTCGTAGTAATTCTCTAACAAATTCGAGTTCATCCTCTTTGTCTTTGTACAATTTTAAAATGACATTATCACCTTCCGGAGAAAATCCTTTTAACGTTTTTAAAACCATTGAACAAGCTAAATCAATATCATCCATCCATTGAATACTTTTCTCTTCAAAAAAGTTATAAAGCAAAGGATAGTTAGCAATTTCAATTTTAAATAAGTTCAAAGCAAATTGCTTATCTTCTTCAAATCCTGATGTTTCACTATTCATAAATTCAAAAAAAGTTTCACTTTCACGAATATGTAAAAGCATTTTTTTGAACATTTCTTGATGATCGTCTCCAACCCAATTTACTTTTATATCTTCAGAAATCATTCTTAATTCCTTATTTTCCATCAGTAAATTGATCAATTCGTTATTTACGAAACGCATGTTTGGATTTAATTCATCATCAGAAGGACGAATTTTCTTTTTGTTTTCCTCGATTCTATGAGCAGCAATCGCATTTAGTTCTCCGAAAGTCAACATTAAATAGATATACAAATCGTAAATCCTTTCAATTGCTTGAAGCATCTCATTTTCAGTGCGTCGAAAACTATCTTCATTTGATTGATAATACGCATAAAGCGCCTGTAATACTTTAATTCTTAAATGTCTTCTATTTAGCATTCTCTATTTTTTATGAAAGTCTTTTTTTTAAAAACGTTCATTAATTTACATTGGTAATTTAACTTTACCAATAGCTTCTACCCTTTCTTCTGCCATTTTATTAGCTATTAAATACGTAGGTGTTTTTTCAGAACTTGATCTTTTAACGATGTTTGAAATAGTATTATAAATCTCATTCGCTTTTGATAGGGCCCATTCAGAAGTATATCCTTTCACTTCAGAATAACAATTAATTACTCCACCTGCATTTAACGCAAAATCAGGAGCATAAATAATTCCTTTTTCCATTACATTCAATCCATGAATTTCTTCTTGCTGTAATTGATTGTTAGCTGCACCAGCTATAATTGAACATTTTAAACGAGAAAGTGTATCATCATTAATAACAGCACCTAAAGCACACGGAGCAAAAATATCCATATCAACATCATAAATATCATTTAAACCAACAACTTTTACACCGCTGTAAGTTTCAGAAACTCGTTTTAATGATTCTTCTTGAATATCAGTAATTGTAATATCAGCACCTTCTTTCGCTAAAAGTTTGACTAAAGATTCACCAACATGTCCAATACCTTGAACTGCAATTTTCTTTCCTGATAATGAATCTGAACCAAATTGTTCTTTAGCACAAGCTTTCATCCCCATATAAACTCCTTGAGCAGTTACAGGAGATGGGTCGCCACTTTTACCAGGTAACCCAACTACATGATCTGTTTCCATTTTTACGTACATCATATCCAAAGTAGATATTCCGACATCTTCTGCTGTAATATATTTCCCTGATAAACTGTTGACAAATTTTCCAAATCGACGCAATAAAGCTTCCGATTTCATAGAATGTGAATCACCAATAATAACAGCTTTACCTCCACCTAGATTCAATCCAGAGATTGCATTTTTATAGGTCATACCTCTTGAAAGACGAAGAACATCTTTTAATGCTTCCATTTCATTATTATATGTCCACATTCTTGTTCCTCCTAAAGCAGGCCCTAAAACGGTATTATGAACTGCAATAATTGCTTTTAATCCTGTTGAATTATCATTACAAAATAATATCTGTTCATGATTAAACTCACTCATTTGAGCAATAACTGGATTTGAAACTAAATCCGTGTCTTGAATTTTTTTTACTTCGAACATAAAAATCGCTATTAAATATTATATCAAGTCTATTGTTTATTTTTGCACTGATAAGCAACAAACGACATTACAAAAATAGGAAATTATCGAATGAAGTCACTTAGCTATTTGAATAAATATTTTTTTAAATATAAATGGCATATCCTTTTAGGTGTGTTTTTTATTGTTGCGTCAAACTATTTTGGTGTGCAAATCCCTATGTTTGTTAAGACTACGGTAAATACCTTATTCTTAAAAACAGATCTCAAAACTTTTTCAGATTTTTTCACACTGATGCTGAAAATTGGTGGATTTTATATGTTTTTAGCTTTTATGAAAGGATTATTCCTGTTTTTACAAAGACAAAGTATCATTATCATGTCTCGATTAGTAGAATATGATTTAAAAAATGAAGTCTATGATCAATACCAAAAATTAGATTATTCTTTTTTCAAGAAAAATAATACGGGTGATTTAATGAATCGCATAACGGAAGATGTTAGTCAAGTTAGAATGTATCTTGGTCCAGGAGTTATGTACACCATTAATTTAGCTGTTCTGTTCATAATGGTTGTCTCTCAAATGATTCAAATAAATGGTAAATTAACTTTTTTCGTTTTGCTGCCCTTACCGTTGATGTCATTTTTAATTTACAAAGTCTCAAACAAAATGAATAAATTGAGTCATCAAGTTCAAAGAGAACAATCAAAAATGTCGACATTGATTCAAGAATTTTTCTCTGGAATCCGTGTAATTAAAGCTTATAGCAGAGAAAATGAAGTAAAAGATAAATTCAACAATTCAGCGAATGAATACCATAATCGGAATATGAAATTGGTTTTTGTGAATGCTTTTTTCATGCCAACCATTACATTTTTAATTGGATTAAGTACCATAATCGTTATTTATGTTGGTGGTTTTATGACTTACAACAAATCAATTTCTTTAGGTGAAATAATATCATTCATCATGTTTGTAAATATGTTGACATGGCCTTTTGCAAGTGTCGGTTGGGTAACTTCTATAATTCAAAGAGCCGCGGCATCGCAAGAACGAATCAATGAATTTTTAAAAGAAAAACCTGAAATAAAAAATGAAAATAATTTACCTTTTCATTTTAAAGGTTCTATTGAATTCAAAAATGTAAGTTATACGTATCCTAATTCAAATATAGAAGCGATTCATAATTTAAGTTTCAAAATAAATAAAGGAGATACTTTTGCTGTAATTGGTAGAACGGGAAGTGGTAAATCAACAATTCTGAATCTTTTAATGCGGCAATTTGATCCAACGGAAGGAGAGATTTTTATTGATGGAATAAATTTAAAAGAGATTAATTTAGACGATTTCAGAAAACAAACGGGAGTTATTCCTCAAGACGTTTTCTTATTCTCAGATACAATTGGAAATAATATTAAATTTGGTTCACACGATGTAAATGTATCATTAGATCAATTAATCACAATCACAAAAAAAGCAAATGTTTTTCATAATATTGATTCTTTTCCAAATAAATTTGAAACATCATTAGGAGAAAGGGGAGTCAATTTAAGTGGTGGTCAAAAACAAAGACTGAGTATCGCTAGAGCATTGATAAGACGACCTAATTTATTATTAATGGATGATTGTTTTTCTGCTGTAGACACTGAAACAGAAGAAGTTATTTTAAATAATTTAAATACAGAAAAAAGTATAAAAACTTCCGTTATTGTAAGTCATCGAATTTCAACTATTCGGAATGCGAATAGGATAATTGTCATAGAAAATGGCTGTAAATCTGAAGAAGGGTCACATATCGATTTAATTAATTTGAATGGGATCTATTCTGAAATTTATACAAAACAATTGAAGGAGGATTAATGGACATCTCTAAAAACTCACTTCTTTTCGTTTAACTATCTCCTTTAAAAAGCAATGCCTTCTCCCCTTTTGTTTTGCGAATACTCACCGAAACAATCTTATATTCAGGACACAAAGCTTCGCTATCATGCTCATCACTTGTTATAATGTTCAACATCAATTCTGGGAAATGAAAAGTTGTACTTAAAATTCCTGGTTTCATATCTTCTGTGATTCTGGCTTTGATGTCTACTTTTCCTCTTGGAGATTCCACACACACCATATCTCCTTCGTTAATGAAATGTTTCACGGCATCAATCGGATTAATCAAAATAACATCTTCTGTCAAAATATCAACATTTCCTGTTCTTCTAGTCATTGTCCCAGAATTATAATGCTCTAATTCTCTATTGGTTGTTAGAATATATGGATATTCTTTTCCATTTTTAATCGTTTCTTGACTTTCCTTATAATCGAAATAATGGAATTTCCCTTTTCCTCTAGTAAAAGTTGCGGTATGCAATATTTCCGTATCGGAACCATCTTTTTTAACGGGCCATTGTTTTCCAATTTCACCTAATTCATCCCATTTAACTCCTGCGAAAAATGGGACAATTTGACTAATTTCTTGTAACATTGTATTTGGATCATAATCTGGTTGAAAATAACCCATTTTATTCATGATGTCCACCATAATTTGACCGTCACTTTTTGTTCCTGTCAACGGTTCTACTACTTTTTGAACTTTTTGAATTCTTCTTTCTCCGTTGGTAAATGTCCCGCTTTTTTCAAGGAACGATGCGCCTGGTAAAATAACTGTTGCGTATTTTGATGTTTCAGTTAAGAACAACTCTTGAACTACTAACAATTCAAGGTTTTCCATCGCTGCAATTACTTTATTGGTGTTTGGATCTGTCTGTACTACATCTTCTCCCATTAACCACAATGCTTTTAACTTACCTTCAATCGCTGCATCAAACATTTGAGGAATTTTCAAACCAATTTCGTGTGACAATGAAGTATTGTAAAAGTCTTCGTATTTCTGATTATTTTCTAAAATTCTTAAATCTAAATATCCTGCTCCTTGGTGTGGTTGGCACCCCATATCTGCAGCTCCTTGTACATTGTTTTGACCTCGAAGAGGGTTTACTCCTACTCCTTTTCGTCCAATATTTCCAGTAATCATGGCTAAATCAGAAATCAACATAACAGTGAATGATCCTTGTGTATGTTCAGTTACTCCTAATCCATGAAATGACATTGCGTTTGGAGCACTTGCATATGCCAAAGCAGCTTTTCTTACCAAGTTTTTGTCAACTCCAGTAATTTCTGACATTTCATCCATGTCTAATTTCAAGATTTGAGAACAGAAATCAGCATACCCTTCTGTTCTATTTTCAATGAAATCTTTTGCAACTTCTCCTTCAGTAATAATGTAATACAACATCATATTCAAAAGAGCAACGTTGGTTCCTGGTTTTAATTGTAAATGATAAGTTGCATATCTTGCCATCTCAATTTTTCGAGGATCAATGACAATTGTCGTTTTTCCTTTCATCGCAAACTGCTTCAACTTAACACCTGTAACAGGATGAGCATCAGTTGGATTAGCACCTATAATAAGAATGCAATCTGTATGTTTTAGATCTTCTATAGAATTTGTTGCTGCACCAGTTCCAAATGCGCTTTGCATTCCAAAAGCGGTTGGAGAATGACAAACTCTTGCACAACAATCAATATTATTCGTTCCAACAACTGCTCGAATGAATTTTTGCATTAAATAATTTTCCTCGTTGGTACATCTTGCTGATGAAATTCCAGCAATTGAATTAGGACCATTTTTAGCCTTAATATCGTTTAATTTATTCGCTATAAATTCGTACGCTTCCTCCCAAGTTGCTTTTTCTAAAACACCATTTTTACGAATTAGAGGTGTTCTTATTCTATCTGGATGATTGTAAAAAGAAAAAGCATAACGTCCCTTTAAACAAGTGTGACCTTCATTTACTTCTGAATTATAAGGTGCTTGAATTGATTTTACTTTCCCATTTAGTACGGAAACATCCAAACTACAACCAACTCCACAATACGTACAAATTGTTCTCACTTTTTTATCTGAAACAATTGATTTTGACTCAAATACATCTGAAATTGCAGAAGTTGGACAAGCTTGAGCACACGCTCCACAACTCACACAATCTGAATCTTTAAAGGAAACTTCATTGCTTTTAACTATGTGACTATCAAATCCTCGCCCTGCCATACTTAAGACAAAAGATCCTTGAACCTCATCACAAGCTCTCACACATCGAAAACAATTGATACATTTCGAGAAATCAGAAGTCATATACGGGTGACTCAAATCTTTTTCTCTGTCTAAATGATTTTTTCCTTCTGGATAACGTACATCTCGCACTCCAACTTTAGCTGCAACACTTTGTAATTCACAGTTATTATTGACTTCACATGTCAAACAATCCAATGGATGATCTGTTAACACCAATTCAACAATATTCTTTCTTAATTTTACAATTCTATCACTATGCGTATAAATATAAGAATTTGGAATTACTGGAGAATGACAAGAAGCTTGAGATTTAGCAGGTCCACCTTCAACTAACGCAACATCCACACTGCAAACTCGACAAGAACCAAATGGATCTAAATTGGGAGCATCACAAAGTGTAGGAACAAAATCTTGTCCCAAATGTCTTCTTGTAAAACTCAAAATGGTTTCACCTTCGATTATCGAATAAAGCGTGTCGTTGATATAAGCTGATAATTCCATCGTTAATCTTTTTTAAAGTAAGAAGATAATTCGTCTTCAAAATAGTTCATTGCATTTTTAATTGGTAATGGAAGTCCACCACCTAAAGCGCATAATGACCCAATTTCCATTGTCTCCAATAAATCATTCATCAAATTCGTATCAATTTTATAATTGTCGTTGACAGCTTTTTCAATCATTTCTGCTCCCCTTGTTGAACCTAATCGACAAGGAAAACATTTGCCACAACTTTCATGCGCCGTAAATTTGAAAAGATGTTCTATATATTTTATTAAAGGATATTCTTCTGGCAAACAAACAATTGAAGCATGACCTAATAAAAATCCTGCTTTTGCAAAAGAATCAAAATCAACTGTTAAATCATTTATTTTACTAACAGGAACTAATCCTCCTAATGGTCCACCGATGTGCATTGCTTTGATCGGCTTTCTAAATCCACCTCCTAATTCATAGATAACAGTTGATAAAGGAGTTCCCATATCGACTTCATAAATACCGGGAATTTTGAAATGTCCATCCAACGAAATCAATTTTGTCCCAGTCGATTTTGCTGTTCCAATTGCAGCATACACTTTTCCTCCGTTTTGAAATATAAAAGGAAGGTTGGCTAATGTTTCTACATTGTTGACAGCTGTTGGCTTATTAAACAAACCTTGTTGTGTCGGATATGGTGGTCGAATTCGAACTTCTGGTCTTTGTCCTTCAATTGACGAAAGTAAAGCCGTTTCTTCTCCGCAAATATAAGCTCCTTGTGCTTTTATAACTTTAAACTCAAAATTGAATCCAGAACCATTAATATTATTTCCTAATAAATTCTCTTTTCGTAATTCGTCAATGCAATCAGATATTATTCCTACGGATTCGGGATATTCCCCTCGAATATACACCACACCACAATCTGCTCCTGTGATATAACCTGCAATCATCATCCCCATCAATAAAGCATGAGGTCGATTTTCCATGATATATCGATCTGAATATGCACCTGGGTCACCTTCATCAGCATTACAAACAATAAATTTAGAATCAGAATCCGCATTTTTACACGACTCTAATTTAAAAGCCATAGAAAATCCAGCTCCACCTCTACCTCTTAATCCAGAATCTTTTAATTCAGAAAGTAAATCAACAGCTGATTTTTCGATACACGAAGTGAATATTTTATAGTACTCTTTAATTGAGCCATATTCAGCCGTTAAAATAGGATTTCCAATACTTCCAACATTGTATTTTTCTAAGGTCGATTTATTGCCTTTTTTAATTTCTTCCAACGAATCAATATCATTTCCTGAATAATTCCTTCCAGCTATATGAAAAGAACTGTTTTCATGACAACGTCCTAAGCAACACATTTCGCCTATTTCGTTGGATGAAAACTGTTTATCAATTTTAGATTTCAAGTCAACCTGTGTCCCTGCTGTCATACAAGCTGAACCATTGCAGATATATACTTTTTTCCCTTGATTTTCTGGTTTCAAAAAATCGTAGAAAGAAACAGTTCCATAAACGGTGGATTTTCCAACCAAAAATTCCTCTCTCAGTTTTTCTAAATCTGTAGCGCTTGGTGTTCCCGTTTCTGAAGCAGCAATTCCTAACTCTTCAAACAAATTTTTATTACTTGTTTTTCGACCAAGTAGATGACTTAAATTATTTGACATCGCTTTTAACTTTAACCTTTCCTGTGATTAATTGATCTTTACCAATTGCCACTTGCTGAGGATTTGAATAAATAGTAAATTTAGTATTTCGACAAAATGCCATCAATGTTATTCCAGAATCTTGTGCATTTTCAATAGCCAATGACGAAGGAGCGGAAACAGCAGCTAAAAAAGGAATTCCAGCAGATTTTGCTTTATTCACAATTTCATAAGAGATTCTTCCACTTACTGTTAAGCATTTTACTTGATCTAATAATTGATGATTGATTAAATATCCTATCACTTTGTCAACCGCATTGTGACGACCAATATCTTCTTGAATTGTTATTAATTCTCCATCAATTGTAAATGCTCCAGCGGCATGAGTTCCGCCAGACTGTTGAAAATCTTTTTGATTCTTACTTACTAATTGAAACATTTCAGGAATCAATTCAACCTTTAAAATTGCGGAATTATTTACCGAATCACATTCTAAATCAGACAATGAAGTTTTTCCACACACACCACATGAAGAGGAAGAAATAACATTTCTTGTACCTGAAAAATCATTTAAAATCAATTCTTCAGGAACTTGAACATTAATAGAAGTTATATTTCCATCCTCGTTTTTATTTATAACATTTACGACTGGAATAAAATTTTGTTCTCGAATAATATTCTCAGTAAATAAAATCCCCCGAGCTAAATCTAACTCACTTCCAGGAGTTTGCATAGTTACAGTAAAAGGAATTTCATTCACAGCAATACTCAACGCCACTTCCACAGAAACAGCATCCTCTTTTGAAGAGAATTCTTTTCCATCATAAAATATACTGTTATAAAGTTCTATTTTCATTTATGAAAGTCCTGTAATATTACCATCGTTATCAATATCCATTCCTTCCGAAGCTGGAATAGCTGGTAAACCTGGCATTCTCATCATATCACCAACAATAGCAACTACGAATCCGGCTCCGTTCACTAATTCAAATTCACGAATATTGATTTCAAAATTTGTAGGTCTTCCTACTCTTTTTTCATCGTCAGAAAATGATTTTTGTGTTTTAGCCATGCAAACTGGAAAACCATTCACTCCTAATTTATCAAACTCCTTTAATTGCGTTTTTGCTTTTGCAGAATAAGTTACATCATTTGCTCCATATATTTCAGTAGCAATCGTTTTTATTTTATCTTCAATCGATAAATTCCAATCATATAACTGTCTGTAATTATTTGTTTTACTTTCAATTACATCAACAACTGCTTGCGCTAAATTCATTGTTCCATTTCCGCCATCGCCCCAACCTTTTGAAACGACTGCTTTTACACCTAATCTAGCGCATTTTTCAATGATATAATCTATCTCTTCCTCTGTATCCGTAAAGAAATTATTTATAGCGACAACTGCCGTAAATCCAAATTTCTTGCAATTTTCAATATGCTTTTCTAAATTTTCAAATCCTTTTTGGATATAATCCATGTTTGGAGTATTGTACTCATCTGGTTTCGCTCCACCGTGATGACGCAAAGCTCTAACTGTTGCCACAATTACTAAAGCTTTTGGTTTTAATCCACCAACAGGACATTTAATATCTAAGAATTTTTCAGCGCCTAAATCAGCACCAAAGCCAGCTTCAGTTACCACATATTCACTCAATGACATTCCCATTTTTGTAGCGATAATGGAATTGGTTCCTTGCGCTATATTCGCAAAAGGTCCACCGTGAATAATTGCTGGATTCCCTTCCAAAGTCTGAACCAAATTAGGCTTAATAGCATCTTTTAATAGAATAGCCATCGCACCTTCAGCCTTCAATTCTCTTGCATAAACTGGCCTTTTATCAAAAGTATATCCGATAAAAATATTCCCTAATCGTTTTTTAAGATCCGCAAAATCTTTCGCTAAACAAAGAATCGCCATTACTTCTGAAGCAGCAGTAATGTTAAATCCCGTTTCCCTTGGAATTCCATTAGCAGTTCCTCCAATTCCAATGACCATTTGTCTTAACGAACGGTCATTCATATCCATTACTCTTTTCCAAACAATCGTTCTTGGATCAATATTTAAATTACGTGTTTTACTTTGAATGTTATTATCTATTAAAGCTGAAAGTAAATTATTTGCTTTTTCAATAGCTGAAAAATCTCCTGTAAAATGAAGATTAATATCCACCATGGGAATAACTTGAGAATATCCTCCACCAGCAGCGCCGCCTTTCATTCCGAAAACAGGACCTAAAGAAGGTTCTCTCAAAACCACCATTGCCTGTTTTCCGATTTTATTTAATCCATCAGTTAAGCCAATAGAAACTGTCGTTTTACCTTCACCAGCAGGAGTTGGACTAATAGCAGTGACTAAAATCAAATTACTTTTATCCACTTTGCTTTCATCAATTAAACTCAGGGGTAATTTAGATTTATATTTCCCATAATATTCTAAATCATCTCTATCAACCCCAATTTTATCGGCAATTAAATTAATGTGAGAAATCTCTGCAGCTGTTGCAATTTCGAGATCAGTTAATGGTTTTACACTCATAGTTCAATTTTTCGGTTTTGATCTTATTTTTAGTTTGTCTAAAATACTTTTTTTAAATTAAAATGACTTATTTTTTTTCACTTAAGACGTTTAAATCTTAACATCAACTATAAACAACTGCAAATCAACTATTAAAAAGGCAGAAATGCTAGTGAATTTTCTTATTTTTAATTAAGTTAGGTGTCAAGATCAAAAAAACAGTTAAATTTGAATAGATTTTAGTTATGTATCATTTTAGGAAGACTTTACTAAACACCAACATTAGTACTGAAACAGACGAAAAAAACCAATGCTTTTCACCACATTTAATTTTACCCCCCTCCTGAAAAATATTTTCAAAATTCTTCAATCACCTATTTTAATTTAATATATTTGTCAAATAATGTCAAGTCAAATTTAAGACAATGAGTAGTCAATTCGGAAATAAAATACGGGCTTTACGAGAAGAACAAAACTTGTTATTAAGACAGGTTGCTTCTTTGCTTGAAATGGACACAGCACAGTTAAGTAAAATTGAGCGTGGAGAAAGACAAGCAAAAAAAGAAACAGTATTAAAAATAGCATCTATTCTAAAAGTTGAAGAAAAAGATTTAAAAACACTTTGGCTTGCTGACCAAATTTATGAAGTAGTAAAAGACGAAGAGAATGCTTTACAAGCAATGATGGTAGCAGAAGAAAAGGTTGAATATTTAAAATCACATAAAGCAAAATGAAGAAAAACAAAAAAACTGTAATTGATTTATTTTGTGGTTGTGGAGGACTTTCTTATGGCTTCATTGAGGCAGGTTATGAAGTTGTATTAGGGATTGACAATTGGAAGGATGCTATTGAAACTTTTAAATTCAATCATAAAAATTCAATTGGATTAGTTGCAAATTTATTTAACGAATCACCAAAACAAATAAGCGAAAAAACAGGAGTAAAAAATGTTGATTTAATTATTGGTGGTCCTCCTTGCCAAGGATTTTCTATTGCAGGTAAAAGAATTGTAGATGACGAACGAAATAAACTTTATAAATCTTTCGTCAATTTTGTAAGCCATTTTCAGCCAAAAGCTTTTATGTTGGAAAATGTGCCAAATATAGTTTCTATGAGTAATGGAATTGTAAAAGACAACATTATAAAAGATTTTGAAAATTTAGGATACAAAGTTGTCTATAAAGTTTTAATGGCATCAGAATTTGGCGTTCCGCAAAATAGAAAAAGAGCATTTTTTGTTGGAATTAAGGGGAATAAAGAATTTGTTTTTCCAAATCCAACTAGCACTAAACTAATTGCATCTAAAGAAGCTATTTCTGATTTACCCGAAAACAGCATAGTTGATGGTTCTGAATATCCAATTAAACCAAAATCTGTATATCAAGAATTATTAAGAGAAAATTCGACAGGTGTTTACAACCACCAAATAACAGTTCATAATGAACAAACTATTAAAATAATTTCAATGGTTCCAGATGGTGGAAATTATAAAAATTTACCAGTTAAATTACACCAAACAAGAAAAGTAAATATTGCTTGGACAAGGTTAAATAGTAAGAAGCCAAGTTTCACAATAGACACTGGTCATAATCATCATTTCCATTATAAATTCAATAGAGTCCCAACAGCAAGAGAAAGTGCAAGACTGCAATCATTTCCCGATAACTTTATTTTTAAGAGTGGCAAAACAAGTCAATTAAAACAAATAGGAAATGCAGTACCTCCATTATTAGCAAAAATACTTGCAGAAAATTTAATAAAATATATTTAGAAAATGTTCAATCCTGATATACAATATAGATGCACAATAATAAGAGGTAAGGCTCAAAAGGAATTAGACAACCTTTTGCCTGCTTATGCTAATATAATCGCTGAAATATGTCCTTGTATAAAAGAAGATTTTGATAAGAATTTTAACGATAAATTATCAAACATAATTTATAAGTCAAATTTTGATTTATTAGATGAAAATAATCAAAAAACAATACGAAATCACAGAACTGAAATTGCAGGTAAACTTTTTGGACTATATTATTTTAATCAAAATTTCATCTATGAAAGTGAGAGTAATAAAAAGCTTTTAGAAGATAATGACCAGCCAGCATTTTTCAAAAACTTGTGCTTAAATTTTCAATTTCCTAACGGAACTCAATTTATTAATACAATAATTGATAGAATAAATAATCACATAAAATTTAAGCCGTTCCATTTTAATTTAGCATTAATTTCACTTGCACAAGTAAGAGGAATTTCATTAACTAAAAACGAAATAGGTTATTATGTATTGAATACAAAACAAGTTTTGCAAGGACTAGTTTCCACTGAAGAAGTACTTTCACAAATTATAAAAGATAGAGCTAGTAATTCTATTAAGAAATTAAATTTTTCTGATTCTAAAGAGACTCAACACATAAGAGAACAATTAAATTTATTAGCACTTGCAAATTTAATTATTATAGAAGGAGATTTGGTCGTTCTAAACCAAGCAGAAACAAATACAATTAATCTTTTTATTTCTGAACTCAACGAACCTTTAAAATTTGACATCTACAAATACGATTTAAGTATTGACGAAGAAAAAAAGACAATGTATTCAGAATGGTCTGAATATTTTGGAAAAATTGCAGTTAAGGATTATGAATTAATTTCAACATCAATAGAAGCATTACAGAGAGTTGAAATCGAAAAAGTTGTTATTCCTAAAAAAGGAACTGACCATACCATTTTAGGTGATGAAGGAGAAGAGTATGTATTTACTTTAGAAAAAATTAGAGTAACGGCAACACATCCACGACTTACAAATAAAGTATTGCTTTTAGGAAAACAAAGAGGATTAGGATATGATATTTCTTCTGTTGAGGCAAATGAAAACATTGAAGAACCTGAATTTGCTCGTTTTATTGAAGTAAAAGCAACAAAAAGAATTACAGAACCCGATTTGCAAGACACGACTTGGATAGATACAATTAATCTAACAAGAAAAGAATGGATAGCTGCTAAACAATATAGAACAGCTTACAATATTTACAGAGTTTATTTTACGCCTAACGCAACAATAGTAAGAAAAATAAATGACCCATTCGATAAAAACGAAAATGGAATAATTACAGTTTTACCAACTTTATACAGAATGGATTTTGGTTCACAAAGTATAGACAAACAATATTAGTATGAAAGACAAAATAAAAGTTGCATCGTTTTTTTGTGGGTGTGGTGGCTCTGATTTAGGAATTATTGGAAACTTTAATTTTTTAAATCAAAACTATCCTGCGCTTCCTTTTGATATTAATTATGCGTTGGATTTTGACAAATATGCAGTTGAAACATATAATGCGAATTTTGAGCATCCTGCAATATGCGATGATATAAAAAATGTGGAAATAAATCAATTAGAAGATTTTGACCTTTTAGTTGGTGGTTTTCCTTGTCAGTCGTTTAGTACAGTGAACCCAAATAAAAACACGAATGATGACAGAGCAAATTTGTACAAGGAATTAGTGAAAATATTACAAACAAAACAACCTAAATACTTCATAGCAGAGAATGTAAAAGGATTAATGACTTTGCAAAAAGGCGAAATTCTTAAAAAGGTAGTTAACGAATTTAAATCTGTTGGTTATGATGTAAAATACAAATTGCTACTTGCTTCAAATTTTGGCATCCCACAGAAAAGAGAACGATTATTTATTATAGGAATTAGAAATGATATAAAATTTAATTTTCAATTTCCAGAAGACACACATTCAGACAACTCTCTCTTCAACAAAAAAAGCTGGGTTCCGTTAAGTTCTGTAATTAACAATTTAGAGATTAACGACCAAAAGTATTATTTTTCTCAAAGAGCAGTTGAGGGAATGAAAAACGCTAAAACCAATATGAAACGAGGTTTATATCAAGACCTAAATAAACAATGCTTGACAATTACCTCTCATTTAGCAAAGACAAGTTTAAACTCAAGAGACCCTGTTTTATTGGTTAATCCTAACAAAGAAATCTATAGACGATTTACACCAAGAGAAGCTTCAAGCATACAATCATTTCCTGAAAATTTTGTGTTTCCAGTAAGTGAAACACAAGCATATAGACAAATAGGAAATGCTATTCCTCCTGTATTAATGTGGCACGTTGCAAATGCTTTAAGTAAAAGTATAAATTTAACAAAAACTAAAAAGAAAGCCGAAACATTAGAAAAAGTTTAGCCAACGCTTTTCGTAGCACATTTGTATTTTTTACCGACACACAAAGCTAAACAAAAATGTAAAAGAGCTACCAAGCCAACGCACCAAAGTCAGACAAATGAGCGGACAAAAAGTGAACAAAAAACCAGGAAGGCATAAAAACTGTTTGGTAAAAACGAGCTAAAAGTACAGTGTTTATTAGCCTGCTAATACCAAGCAGTAAAACCTTAAAAAACATATTCAACCCATTCTACTTTTATTTCGTTTATAATTTAAAAAGAAAAATATACCGTTCAAACTACCATGATCAAAGAAAATAAAATCTTATTATCAATCACACTTTTTTTTGGATGTTTATACGCTTTAATTAGTCTTCCAAATCATTATCTTTTCAGAACAAATACGCTAGATTTAGGCTTATACACTAATGCGCTTTATAAATACGGTCATTTAATTGAAGCGGATAATACCATGATCAAAATCGATTACGAGTCTATACTTGGTGGACATTTCGACTTGTATTTATTACTCTTATCTCCTTTTGTTTATCTTTTTGGAACTTACACCTTGTTAATTATTCAACTTTTATTTGTTCTTTTTGGGGGAATTGGAATATTTTATTTTTTCAAAAAAGCTCAAAATTCATCCAATAAAATCGCATATTTAGCTACTATCTATTTTTTATCTTTTTACGGAGTTATTAATGCAATATCATTTGATTATCACAGTATTGTTATCGCCACCTCACTTATTCCTTGTTTTTTTTATTATCTTTTTAAGCAAAATTTTTGGAAATCTTCTTTCTGTTTTTCCTTCATACTTATTGCCCAAGAAGACCTTTCTTTGTTTTTATTTTTCATTTGTATTGGGTTACTTTTTCATTTCAAAAAAAATCGTCGGACACTTAAAACATTAATCATCTATATCTTTATTTCTATCTTTTATTTTATTCTCGTTCTTCAATTTGTAATCCCCTATTTTTCAAGTACAGAAACTTATACAGGATTTGATTATCCAATTCTAGGAAACTCTCCTTTTAAAGCAATATACCAATTAGTTTCACATCCAATACATTCTTTTAAACTCCTCTTTTCAAACCATTTAAAAAATAACATAAACGGAAATTACGTAAAAATTGAACTTTTTACATTTCTACTTTTAAGCGGACTATTCTTATTACTAAAAAAACCTTCTTTTTTAGTAATGTTAATTCCATTATTTGCACAAAAAATGTACAATAACAATTACAATATCTGGGGAATTGGAGGACAATATTCTGTTGAATTCACACCTATTTTAGCAATAGGAATTTTTATGATCATGCAAGAAATGAAACCTAATTTAAAACGCAACATATTAATTTCGTTCATTTTAGCAGGAACTTTATTTACCACAATTAGATCAATGGATAATACAATAATCTACACCAACAAAATCAACATTCGCTTTTATCAATTATCTCATTATCAAAAAGATTACGACGTAAAAGATGTTTACAGAATTTTAAATTTAATTCCTAAAACAGCTAAAATAAGTACACAATCAGTGTTCACACCACATTTATCTTTAAGAAAACATGTTTATCAATTTCCTATCTTAAAAGATGCTGAATATATTGTTTTTTCGTCTAAAGAATCAGCTTATCCAATTTCTGAGTCCGAATTTAAAATTCAAATTAAAAAAATTCTGAGAACAAAAAAATGGACTGTCAAATATAAAAATGATCATTTAACTGTACTTTTAAAAAAAATAAGCTAAAACTCACTTCTAATTAATGAATCAAGAGTATCTCGAAAACCCTCCTAACTTCATTGGAAATAAAAAAAATCTTTCTAAATCTACTCTTTTCACAAGAATTACTTAACTTCGATGTCTATTTTAATAGAAAATAAACAAAAAAAAAGAAATGTTTTCAAAAATAATACTGATTTTAAGTTCAATAATTCTAGGTAACGTTGGAATTCTTTTAACATTTATGCCTGAAGAAATATTGAAACTATTGTATTTAGTCATCACGAAAGAACTTCAAATTATTTTTCAAATTTTAGGCGCTTTCTACTTCTCATTTGCTATTTTAAATTGGATTTCAAGATCAAGTTTAACTGGAACAGTCTACAACAAACCGATCTTAATTGCAAATCTAATACATTTCTCCATTGTAGGAATAGCACTTATTAAAGAAATCATTTCAAATCCAAATTCTCCAAAGTTAATTTGGATCATGACAATAGCTTATACCTTATTTGCTTTTTCATTCGGAATAATTGCCAATAAAAATTCTGTTTTAGAAACTGAAGTTATCAAACAAAAAAAAGGACCACAAAGAAAAAAGGGATAATCTAAAATCAATGACCAAAAACTGTTATATATCCATTAATTTCAATCATATCAGGACCTAAACAAGCATCTGAATATTTTAGCATATAAAAATAAACTCCATCCGTAACTTTTACACCTTTAAACGTCCCATCCCAAAAAAGAGTTGTATCGGTTGTTTCAAATACAGTTTCTCCCCATCTATTTACAATCACAATCTCAAAATTTTCAATATTTACAATAGGAAAAGAAAAACAATCATTTTTACCATCCCCGTTATTTGTAAAAACATTTGGGATACCTCCCATAAATGGTGGAGGCATTACTGTGACATTAATTGTATCTTGTGATAAACAAATTCCATCTATAGATGACACCCAAAAATTCCCACTTGTATTGACTACAATACTTTTGGTAGTATCCCCAGTTGACCATAAATAAGTAGCAAATGGTTTATCTATCGAATCAGTTAGGACTGCGTTTGAATTTGAACAAATTATTTCGTCTTCTCCCAGATTTACACCTGGCGCAAAAAAACTAATTGACATACTGTCTATCACAATACATAACGGGTGACCAACTGGAGCTATTGATAAAATAAGAGTTTGATCAGATGTTGTATTTAAATCAGGATTTAAAATTGATGGATCAGAGACAGCTGATACTGGAACCCAACTATAAAGATAACTCGGCGCGGGAACTATTCCTCCTGAAATAGAACCATTCAATTGAAAATCTATATTATCACACAAAACGGTATCATTTCCAGCAAAAGCTGTTGGTTGAGGAGTTATTATTACATTTACAGAAGTATCATATACACAACCGTAATTATCAATAACAGTATAAACATAATTGTAAGTTCCTGCTACCGTAGGTGTAATCGTTACAACATCTCCATTGACAGATAAATTGGAAACAAAAGTAGAAGTAGCAGACCAATAAGATGAGTCAACTTGACCTCCAATTTGAGGGTTAATAAAAGCGGGAGTCAAATATAACGCAGAATCTAAAGACAAGTTAAAAGAAAATAAAGCTCCATCATCTCCTCCCCAATTATCAATCGCGCTTATTTGCCAAACACCATTTGTAGGACAACCAATTAAATTTGAAAAAGAACCTATAGGTAAATAATCTCCCGCTGGAATAGTTGTTGCAGTTGAGTCTGCAGCTACAAAACCTGCCCAAGTCAAAGCTGCTGAAGGAGTAAAACAATATTCAAACGGTGATCCAATGGTAGATGGATCACTGCAATCAATACTATCTTCTTCAACAGGTTCCCCTAAATAAACTCCCCCTCCACCTTGTTGATGTAAAATTAACGTTTGTGAATTCGGACAAGTTATTTTTATATCTAAATCTCCAATAAAAGTATGTTCCATTTCGACACAAATACTTAAAATTTGATTAACATTTGTAATAGTTGAACCAGAAATAAAATCTGTTTGTAGAAGATCAATTGTTTGAGCAACCCCCAATTCATCGTCAGAAAAACAACCTTCTGAAGTAGATTCTCCATTAGGAAACCCTTTCCAAGTTGTTTCATAATCTTCAGGAACAGCTGTAAGCAAAGCTGATTCACCAATACAAATTGTAGTATCTCCAGGAAATCCAGTGAAATCAGGTTTAGAAGCTACATAAACAAGTAGGTCAATCAAATTATTGTTTATACAAACATTATCAGGATTATTATCAGTCACATATAATTCTACTCTGTACAAACCAGGCTCAGAAAAACTATGAGTAGCATCCTCTGTTAATGCAGTTGAACCATCCATAAAATCCCATTTATAACTACTAATCGCAAACCCAGTCTCAGCTAAAGAACCTGCATTTTCAAACATAACAGGTTCGCCAATACAAACTCTTATACTATCCGAAGTAATTCCTCCAACTATAATACCTGCAGCAGTTGGATCATTACAAGGCACAAAACAACTAACACTTGCAGTAAATGAACCTGTACCAACGGTATTCGAAATAAATTTAAAAGTAAGACATCCAGAAGAATTTGTACTTGAAGGTTGAATAACAATTCCCTCTAAGGAAGTCCCAGTATAAACACCAACAACAGGTGCAGAAACATTATCACCGTCATATACTGTGATATTATCAACATTATCATTAGCAGAAGGATCATCATCCGTCGTGTTTAAATTAAAAGAATTAAATGTCACAGAAATAAAATCTCCAGGAGTATTGCTACAAATTGTAATTACAGATGTCTCATTGTTAGAATACCCTGCCCCACCTTGATCACCTGAATCAATAATAAAACCGCTGCAAACTGAAAAAACTTGTCCATTATTGGCTGGAGAGAATAAAATATTTCCTTGAGAAAAAACAAATGAAAAATTGATTAATAGCAGTGTAGTCAACAAAAACTTCATAGTAGTAGCGTAAATTAATTTTTAATAGTTCAATATTAGTCAGTTTTAAATCAAAAAACAAATTAATAGACTATTATATAATAACATGTGAAAGTTAGAAAGTGGAGTTGCTACCTTTGTATGGACACTAAGTTAAGAGTAATTTAATATCTTAACAAAATGAAAGAAACAAGAAAAATTTACAGTAAGGAATTCAAGCAAAAGGCAGTTGAATTAAGTAATGTTCGTGGTAGCGTTCA
>OBEQ010358612.1_pt1 | contig 26166 bp, 23 predicted proteins | sample 1670901 | NCBI WGS metagenome assembly OBEQ01 (sample SAMEA104232315, study PRJEB22302) | groundwater metagenome | biome: forest; feature: aquifer; material: groundwater | place: USA | collected 2011-08-07 | depth 5.4 m | reverse complement strand
TAGATCGTCATTCCCGCGCAGGCGGGAATCCAGTTACACCCGTTCAGCTAACACTGGATTCCCGCATGCGCGGGAATGACGATCTGGCTTAACGTTAATCCACTGATCATTTTGCTAGACGCTCTTAGGAATATCTTCGCTTGTCCTGGTCAAGTAAACAGGTAACAGAAAAGTGCCGGCACATGGGCTGCCCTTTTAGGGTGAGATAATTTAGAGAAACTGCTTGTAGGAAAATTGACTACTGAAATTAATTCTCGCTATTAATTAAAAACAGCTTAAATATTTGCCCAAATAAATTGCTCTGTTTTTCCAGCATGTCTGCGTCTAATAAATTCACCTCACCTAATAATGCGATAAAAGGTGCGCAGGCAAAATAACCCAACGAAACGTTCATCATGGCCAGAATTTGTAATAATGCCTGAGAGCGAAACTGATGGTCTTTTTCACTCGATTTTTTCTCTCCAGATGATTCGGTCGACATAAATTGAATACTGCGTTCGAACAGTTGCCTAAACCAGCGTTCAGCAATGGGGTTCATGCCGGAACCACAGGTACTTATTTCACGCTGCAGAAGGCGGGCGCCATTGGGGTGGGTGCTCAACAGTGCGAGCATTTTTGCGGGGATACTCATGACCTGTGAAAACTGTGCCTCTTGCAGCGAGCGCTGCTCCAACTCATTCATCAATGGCTGTACCGCTCGTGCTAACACGGCTTCGTAGAGTGCATCCTTGCTCGAAAAATGTTTATAAAGACTTGGTTGTTGGATGCCAATCTCTGTGGCGATTTGTCTTAAGGTCGTAGCTTCATAACCAAAATCCGCAAAAAGTTTCTCCGCCACATCCAAGATTTTTTCCGTTGTCTGTGCCCCTTTGCCTTTTATATCTCTACTTTCTACCGCGTTTTGTTTCATATTAATCATCAATTTAACCTGAAAAAAAGCTATCATATAATAGCTAAAATTAATCAAATAGCTCCAAATCTACCGAATGAATTGCAAAATAACGCTATTATTTTAAATAATACAGTGTAGACTACCAAAAAATGAAGCTATCGAATGATAGCTTATTGCTAACATTTGATAAATACCTTTGTAAACTTTGCGGCGCTGAGCGCGAGGTCAATTATGCAAAAAACCACACATCAATGGGTCAGTGAAGACGGCGCACTGATCGATCGCCGGATATTTTCCGACGCAGAGATTTATCGTCAAGAGCAGAAAAAAATATTCGGTAAATGTTGGTTGTTCCTGGCGCACGAAAGCCAACTACTTAATGCCGGCGATTTTTTTACCACTTACATGGGCGAAGAGCCGATTATTGTCTCGCGACACAAAGACGGAAAAATTTACGCCTATATCAACAGTTGCAGGCATCGCGGGATGCGCGTGTGTCGTGCTGACAGTGGCAACACTAACTCACATACGTGTCCCTATCATGGTTGGAATTATGGTAATGATGGTCAGCTGATGGGTATGCCTGGCCAAAAAGATTATTATCCCAATTTTGATAAAAAAGACTGGGGGCTGGTGACAGCGCGAGTCGACATTTACAAAGGATTTATTTTTGGCACTTTCAATCGCGAAGGTCCATCGCTGATTGATTATCTGGGTGAGTCCACCTTTTATCTGGATACGCTTATTGATCGCAGCCACGAGGGCATGGAAGTGATTGGCGGCGTGCAAAAGTGGGTGGTGAATACGAATTGGAAAATGCCCACTGAAAATATGGTCGGTGATACCTATCATGCGATGATGAGTCACCGCTCAGTATTCTCCATGGCGCCGAATGCGGAAGACGCCTATCAGCAGATTCAAGCCGGCTACAATATTGCTTTACAGGGTGGCCACGGCACTATCGCGCGTTTTTTCCCGGAAGATTCTAATCCTGATGCTTGGTTACCTGGAGAAACAGGTATGCTTGAGATGAATCCTCAGGTTGCGACGTATCTACGTGATATGCAAGCTGAGGCTGAGCAGCGTTTAGGGCGGATAAAATTACGCACTAAACCTGCGGCCAGTGCTTTTTTTCCTAATTTTACTATTTTATCCACGGTGTTTAACATTCGCGTGGCCCATCCGCGCGGTCCTGGGAAATCAGAACTTTGGAACTGGGTCATTGTTAACAAAGCCTGGCCCAAGGAAGTTAAACAAGTCATTTTGGACAGCTACCTGATGTTATTCGGCCCCGGCGGCATACTCGAACAAGACGACAACGAAAACTGGGAGCAGGTCACCGCTGGCAGTTTAGGCGCTGAAATTTCGCAATATCCTTATCATCTTGGCATGGGCATGGATCAAGGCAAGCCGCACCCCGAGATCCCCGGTCTGGTAGGTAATGCGAAAAATGAATTACCCCAACGGCATATGTACCGGCACTGGCAGCACTTGATGAACCAGACTGATGAATCAAGCAGATTAGGGGGTTAGCCATGAGCGACGCGACAAATATCACTTTGGAAGAACACTTTGCCTTAGAAAAATTTCTTTATCGAGAAGCCCGCTTGTTGGATGAACGAAAGTACGATGCCTGGTTGCAATTATTAGACGACAGCATTCGCTATTACCTGCCAAACCGCAGTGTGCGCAAACCGATTTCACGCGATGACAGTTGGTCAATTGAAGATGAGCTTTCCACTGAAGGTGAACTCGCGCTTTTAGCCGACAATAAATTTACCCTGGCGGTAAAGATTGCCCGTCTCAATACAGGTTTGTCTTTTTCAGAAAATCCAGCTTCTCGCACGGTGCGCATCGTGACAAATATTGACGCTGAAACTACCGATGACCCTGACGTTTATCGTGTTTATTCAAACTTTCAAATAAACCGCAGTCGTTTGGAAAGAGACGAGCATAATTTTGTCGGTTCACGGGTGGACTTCATTAAAAAACAACAAAACAGCTACGTGATACTGGAAAGAAAAATTGTGCTCAACTGCACTGTGCTCAATTCGCCGAATATTAGTATTTTTCTTTAGCGGTAGTCTCTGCTCTTAAGTTAAGCGATTTCTATCTCTTTTTACATCGCGTGCATTCTTTTTTATGAGCACATCAAGAGGAACGGCTTTTTTAATTTTATTAGCCCTTGCTGGCGTATTTAGTGCGCTCCATAAATCGCTTCTCTGTTGTAAGTTAAGCCAGAATTCAGGAGTGTTATTAAATACGATAGACAACAACAATGCCGTGTCAGCTGTGATGGAGCGTTTGTTGCCGCACAATTCATTCACTGTTTTACGAGATACACCCATCGCAGCTGCTAACTTATCCTGCGTTAACGCGTGTGGTATCATGAACTCCTCTACAAGCATTTCACCCACACTTACCGGTTTTCGTTTTGTGATAGGCATAAATGTTTACTCCTCTTTTGAATTAACGGTAGCTATGATCGTCCAGATAAAGTTGTGTTGCTTCACCGTGCTTGCCATCCCACTCAAAAATAAGTCGCCATTGTTGATTGATTCTGATGCAATGCATGCCTTTTAAATTACCGGTCAGCTTTTCAAAATGGTTACTGTGGGGGCTACGCAAGTCAAGATCACATGTAGAGTCATCAAGCATCTGGAGTTTTCTAAACAAGCGGTCCTCTATTTCAGCAGGAATCTTTTTGTTTCTTTTATCGTCCACATAAAAGGCATATAGCCACTTATCTCTAAAGCTGACAATCAAATGCATTGCTCCTTACACATAAAGTATCATTGTAACGCTCCTAGTTACAATTGTAAACTTACACAAATTGTCGCGCTTCGGCCAAAGATTGGCGCAATCAAACAACCTAGAAGCTCGCTTTTTCGCTACACTGGAGGCCGCCTAAAAAATAATAAGGAATTACCATGAAGCCTAGAACATTAGGTGCGATATTTTTTTCATTGCTGACAAGTGCTTTGCAGTGTAATGCGTTTGATAACGATGAACCGCCAATCAATACTTATCTGGCGAATTCCCATTGGCCCATGCCCCACCGCAACCCTTATGCGCAAGCTTCTTCACCCTATGCCGGGCCAGTGAGTCGCGAAGATTTAAGTCAACGTTTTGCGCTTAATACTGGCCCGATTAATATTACTCTGGCTTTCGATACGCCGCATCAAGATGGCAGTCAGGTGGTGTGGGGTTCTAATAGTGAAGCAGTTTATAAATTTGCGATTGATCAAGGCGAGCCGCTATTAATCGATAAAATAGCTAAGCCAGAACGAGTGGGCCTTGGCAACGCAACCACGGGTGCTTACACATTAGTAGATCGTGATGGCGTATTTTTTGTCCCTGGGAACACTGCACTGAATGCCTACGGCCATACTGATAGCGGCAATATTTTTTCTCCCATTCGTTTACTTAAACAATTTCATTTGCCGGCAGATATGCTCAATGATCCCATAGTTGGTATCAACATGACATACGATGGTTACATTGCGCTGGCCACGCAGAAAGGCCGTGTACTGGTCGTTGATCGCGGCTTTAGCCGTTACTATCGCCTGGACATAGGTGACGGCAAAGAGGAGGTTTCCAATTCTATCGCAGTGGATGAGAAAGGCGGTATCTACGTGGTTACCAGCAAGGCCATGTATCGCGTGCAATGGACAGGCTCAAAACTGAGTTTAGACAACGGCTCAGGGGCATGGCGCGCCGCTTATGAAACTGGTGATAATGTGTTTATACCAGGGCGATTAGGCTATGGGTCCGGATCTACGCCCACGTTAATGGGCGTCGGGCAACAAGATAAATTTGTGGTGATTACCGACGGTCAGGCGGTAACTCATATGGTACTTTTTTGGCGGGATGCTATTCCTGCGAATTGGCAACCCATCGCGCCAGGTAAAGATCGTCGTATTGCCGCCGAACTCGCGGTTGATTACGGTGATCCCGAGCGGGCGCTATCAGCTTCAGAACAATCTGTGTTGGTCCGAGGTTATGGTGCGGTGGTCGTGAGTAATGATTATGGCGTCACGTTTCCCTTTTACACGGCGCATCCTGTTTTGCGCAACCTATTTAATGGCATCGTGGTTTATTTTAGCAATCTACCTTGGGTGGCGCCGCACGGAGTGGAAAAATTTGAGTGGAACCCTGCTACTCGCCAATTGGAAGTCGCTTGGGTCAATAATAAAATTAGCTGTCCCAATGGCATTCCGGCAATGAGTGCTAGCAGTAATTTAATGTATTGCGTTGGACAGCGGCGAAGTGTGTGGAATATTGAAGCGCTCGATTGGAGCACCGGTGAAGCTGTTTTTTATCAACCCATGAAAAACTCCGCCACCTATAACAGCTTTTATGCAGCGACCCAAATAGGTCCCAATAAGAGTATTTGGTCTGGGAGTTATATGGGCCTTTATGGTCTTTCACGAAAAAATTAACGATCGATTCATTATGGATGAGCAAGTTGACGGATATACAGTTTAGCAGCGGTTTATTTCCAGTCCGACAATCCGTACTTGCTCAATATTTTATTCAGCTCCCCCGATGCTCGTAACACAATTACCTCAGCAGAAATTAATTGCGTGTATTCTTTGCTGGTTGCTTTAGCTGGACTACAAGCGAGGTAGATATCTGAAGGCTCACCTACGGCAGCGAGGCGTTTTACTTTATCTTGCAATCCCATTTCCGCGAGCTGTGCATCCATTACCGCAGGTGCTTCAATGACTATCTCTACCCGCTGGGCTTGCAACATTTTGATATTTTTTTCGAGCGCGGTGTCGCCTTTGGTAATGGTTATGTTGGAGGCTCCTGAAGTTATGTATTCGTCAATCACGCCTTCGTCATAGGCGTAGCCGCTGATGACAGCGATCTTTTTGGTTTTTAAATTCTCGAGAGTATAGGTGAAGGTATCATCTGTCCGCCCGTAGAATGCCATATCAACTATTCCCAAAGATTCTTCGGGAAAGACAAAATCAGGTGCGTCGGACTTTGCGGCACCCACGATGCAGTCGAACTCGCCTCTGCGTACCGCGTCGATACTTCTCTCCCAGGGCATCAGTTGATAATCGAGTGTGTGGCCGGCTTTTTCCAGTGCGAGTTTGACAATTTCAATCATATAGCCAGCTTTCTCGGCTGCTGGGTCGCCATTCATCGGGTACCAATTATCAGAGCGGACTGAAACAGCCTGAGCTAAAACGCTCGAGGAGAATGTAAAGGCCGCAAAAATCAGGGGTGCGAGACGAAGTAATTGCATGAATCCATGCTCCATTTCAAATGCTATTTTTCAGACCTAAGTCTAGACTAAATGTGAACACTGAGGAGTCGCATGGGCTAAGCTACTCTGCGTCAAAGGGATTTATGACAAAACACGCTAAAACTGATTTGGGCAAATTCAAAATTAATTTAACCCTTATGGTTAGCGTAACGTTAATTCTTGCCGTTTTTAGTGCCTTGCGTATCCATAATGTAGAAACTCGTTTGAACAACGGGTTGTCTGAGAAGCGGACCTTCATTCAGCGACGTCTAGAAACCGCCCTGCCTGCGCCAATGTGGGATTTCTCAACCGTCATCGTTGAACAATTTCTCGAGTCTGAACTGGCCGACCCAATTTTTACCGCTATCGTGGTTAAGGATGCGGCAGGAAAGACCTTTGCCGAAAGGTTCAATAAAGATAAAGTCAATGCAGAATTCCCCCTAACCAGTTTCAGTGTCGACAAAATCGCACTCACCTATAAAGACAGTGCGGTTGGTAATGTCGCCATCTACTACGATGCTGGAGCCATAAAAAAAGAGATAACTACCTTAACCTTTCATACACTGTTGGAGATCGCGGCGCTTAATGTGGTGTTGCTCATTTGCGTTAATATTTTGCTGGGCAAACTGATTATTAACCCGGTTAAACAAGTGATTCAGTTGGTCGAAGAGATTTCACAAGGCAATGGTGATTTAACTCAACATGTCGCTATTCATCGCACTGATGAATTGGGTAGTTTAGGCGCGGCGGTAAATCGTTTTATCGAGCAGATTCGTTTAATTGTGCTGGATATTTTTTCTAGCTCCAATCAGGTCAATGAGCATGTGCAAAACACGGTGCGCTCGTTTGATACAGTCTTCAAGCAGGCACGCGAGCAGAAGGAGCAAATCAACCGACTGGAAGAGTCCCAGCACGAAATGACTCAGACCGCGGAAGAAGTTTCCCGTCGAGCGCTTGAGACTGCCGACTTAGTGCGTCACGCACACGGTGCGCTGGAAGTAGGCGCGAATTATGTGTTGAAATTGAATGTGTGTAACGCAGAACTGGTGGATCAAATTGCCGAAGTCACCACATCCGTTTTACGACTCGAGCAAGAAAGTAAAGGCATTGAATCGATTCTCGATGTGATTCGCAATATCGCCGCGCAAACTAACTTACTCGCTTTAAATGCTGCCATTGAAGCCGCTCGAGCGGGCGAAAGTGGGCGAGGCTTTGCAGTCGTCGCCGATGAAGTACGCCATCTCGCGCAGAAAAGCGACGAGGCGACCGATCAAATCAAAAAAATGATCCAAGATTTGCAGCAACAAGCCAACGGCACCGCGCAAGGCATGAATAGCAGCAAAGAGCAGTGCGTAGAAAGTGTAAAGATCGCGAGCCAAACCGGTGAAATGCTCATGTCGATTGTCAGCGACGTCGATAAAATCATGAGTCGATCTGAAGAAATTGCCACAGTCGCCGAGCAGCAATCAAGTACCATGACTAATATTGGCAGCAATATTAAACGAATAAATATCTTGCAAGACAATATCGTCGCCACCATGCATGAAAACCAAGTCCGCTTTGATTCCATTAAGGATGCGATGGCGCAATTGAATGGTCATGTGGGGACGTTTAAGACGTAACTTATACTACTTCTGCTCGAAGGTGACCCATTTCAGCGCAGCCATGGGGCCTTCATTTTCCAGAATTTCCAATTGATCTAAATTTTTTACCAACAGCGTACCGACAAAACCCAGAGCATTTAGCCCAATACCGCGGAAAGTTTCCTCCTTGCGTGGTACCAACAACATCCAATTGCGCGTCACTAGGAGATTGTAGGGAATGGTTAGCTCTAACTGACCCGGTTTTGCGATTGATAATGTTGTTATCATTGTTTGGTATGTGTCTTCAAGTTGTTTCGCCGAGGGTGAATGTCCTTGGTCATTTCTCAAAAGTGCAAATTGATGTTTAAAATTGAGTGCCGGATGACAGCCATCGGCTGGTTGACTGGTTAACGGCGTCACTATTCCTTCATGGTTGAAGTGGTCGTCTGGAATCATTTGCAGATGTTTGTGCCGCTGACTTGCACCGGCAATTTTTCCGCCATTATAGAAAGCAAGCCCGTCGATTTCTGCCAGGCAGAAGGCGAGGGCGGCAAGGTCGTTGCCAGTGAGTAAATTATTTTGCTCTTCAAATTTTCTGGTCACGATTAAGAAGTGGTTTTCGATGACATTAAATTTGTTTAATAAACACAGGTGAGTGTTACTCAGGTTGCAAACAAAGAGGGCTTCTTCGTAAGGCAGAAAAGGGTTGGTGGGTCGATCAGTTGCCCGTTCATTTGTTTGAGCCTGATAGTTGGTGTCGCTGTTAGCTGTATTGGTAGCGGCGAGATTTTTCTTCTGCAGATTTTCTAGCATTCTAATGGTAAATCTATGTCCCTGGTGTTCGATAATTTTTACTTGGGTTTGAATCGAATGCAATGCGCCAAGTTCAATAGCTTTGGCGGATTTAAGCCGTAATTGGTGTGATAGGTTGAGACAATTTGATTCAGCAGACATATAGTTATCTTTTTGAGCTTTTCACCTTGGAGAGAATTTTAATTTGCGATTTAGAATACTAGTGGCTTTTTTATCAGTCTGCTAGTTGTGAATTGATCTATAGGATGTATTAATACTGTTCCGGATGCTCAATTTGTCGAAGATTGTCGACCCTACCTGGCCCAGCCTTTACACCAACCACTATTCGATTAAAATTATTTAATACCGATCGGATGTTGAGTGTTCGAAGTGCAAGACCGAGTTATCAATACGTTGCTGTTGAGTCTATTAATTTCACCCTCACTAGATGCTTGCGATGCGCGTCCGGGGGATCGCTATGAGCAAATTTATTGTCAAGTTGTGGAAAAGATCGACAATCACAATTTGCCATCACTGGATGATTTTCGCCGCAACGAAAGAGATATTCAGCGCTTAATACTCAAAAGGCCTGCGAGGCAATTGGGCATTGAGGTTCCGCAATCAGCCGCTTCTTTTGTTGACCCTGCTGTTGTTGAAAGAGATGTTGTTGCCAAAAGCACGGCAGCAAATAAACCATCGGAAGTAAAAAAATCCCCGCCAAAATTGATTGCTGAGACCAAGTCAAACACCACAAATGCGCCTACGGATACTGAAATTTCCTCGGCTAAGTTAGCTACCGCGGAGCTTGCTGTTGCCAATATTGCCACGGTTGAAAAAAGTTTACCGATGCCCACTGCACTGGAACTCAAGGATCGTTGCCAGTTGAGTGACAAAGCAATTTCATGCGGTGGGGATATTATTTATCAGCTGGTAGAAAACCGTGCCGTTGGTGAACTCTCTGCACAGGTTCTTAATTCTGATAATAAAATGTCTCTGCCGGCCTTTGAAGGTGAGATATCTAACAAAAACGCTGTGCAAGAGTATTTACAACAAGCCTACAAAAAATATCTTGCTAAAATGATCGAGGTTGGCTTGGGTGGCTCCACCATGACGTTTAATAAATTCGCTTATATTTTCCATGATGCCCATGAACGCGATTTTGACTTTGTTGCGCGTTTTGAGATGATGTTTGATTTTCTTAAAAAAGATAAACAGCAATCTGGTGGTGTTACCCAGGACGCGTTAGACGATGGTTTATCTATCGAATTTTGTGGCGAGATAGGCGAAGAAACTATTGTGTGCAGTAAAACTGCTCGCAACAGGGTTTATATGAGAAAAACTTAAAATTGGTAAAGCGGGGAGTGCTCTACCAATTCTATCTATTCAAAATCATTGGTTAACAAAATTCTATCTCGTCAAGAAAGCCATGTCCTTCGCAATGCGTGCAGCAAATACTTCATTTTCCCATACCCGATTTAAATAATTTGCCGTTACCGGCCAACGATCAGGATCTACTGTGTAGTCGGCATATTTTGCATTAATAAAACAGGATGCAATGGTAATATCTGCCATATAAAGTTGGCCAAACAGAAAACCTTCCTGTGGCAACTGTGACTCAAGATAGTCGAGTGTCGGTGGTATCTCCACAGTGATGGAGTGTTGCACTTTTGCTTCGTCGTGTGGTTGTTGGAAAAGTTTCTGCTTGACGACTCTCTCGAAAAAGAGGTTTGGTCCCAACACGGTAAAAAGTTTGGTGTCGGCGTATTCTTCAAACCAGAGCGCTTTGGCACGCTGCAGTAAATTTTGTGGATACAAACTGTAGCCCGTGAATTTGTGCTCGATATAATCGCAAATAACTGAGGAGTCACCTAAAGTAATGTCGTCATCTTGATAACTTGGAATTTTCCCCAAGGGATTAATGGCTAAATATTCCGGAGGAGCAGGAAATGGCGCAATCGGATCAAGTTCATAGCTAACTTTTTTGAGATCTAAGGCCAGTAAAACTTTTCTCACCATCGGTGAGAGTGGTGCACCGTAAACTTTAATAGTCATATTTTTCTCCGCTGTTCTTTTGGAATGTTCTAAAAAGATGTAGATGGATATAGAAAGCTGAAAGTGGAGATTAGCTTAGCAGAAGTGGCTAAGTATGATCTAGAGGAGTTAAGCTAAATGTTTAGCATGGAATGCGCATTGACCGCTCAGTTGCAAAAGTGACTTTTAGTTGCCAATAAGGTGCTGCGGAAAATTTTAATCCACAATTTGATAATCGATAAAACCTGCGGCGAGTGTGTTACCCGCTTTATTCGTCACCACAACTTGCCAGATGCCCGCCATGTCGGGATCCAGGTATTTTTTGCTGAAACTGCGCCAGTCTTTGCCATTAACAGGAATAATCATCTCTTCCATCTTGTTGCCCTGAAAGCTCCAGGTATGAATGAGTTCATCATCTTTCATGCCGCGCACTTCAGTAAAAAAAGAGATTTCATTTAATCCGTGGCGGCGGTCGATTAAGCTGTCAATGTTGTCGGCCGGTTCGTGATTGGCGATGGTCGTCGTGAACTGGGCTCTGACGACTTGTGAGCTGAAGATTTGTATTGGCATCGCTTTATTGAAAGAGACTTTGTTGAAAGAGTGTTTATTGAGAGAGAAGGTTACTTCACTGGCAGGGGTTTTTTGCGATTCGTGGTTGTTGCCTACCTGATCTATTTTATTACGCAGATTTTTTGTCGCCACCTTTGCCTTAGAAGTGATTTTGTCGTTTGACTGCTGTTTATCTTTGAGTAATGAAGGCGACTGTGAATACTCATTTGATTGCGGCAGAGGAGCTTGTTCAATGCCAGACGATGTTGCAGGTAACTGATTAAGAGCAATCAAAGGATTAAGCAGGGAGTGTTGTTCATTCACAGCGGGAATTTGGTGCTGTTCTAGGCCTGCGAGATAGAGATCTGTTGATGATAAAGAGTATTGCAGGTAATTCTGCATAACCAGCCAGACACCCATTGTTACCAATGACATCATGGTCAGTGCTATTGCAATGCGAAAATGGTGATACGAATACTCGCGATCGTTATGCGGAAATTCCTGGTTTGCTTGGTCAGCCGTTGCTGATGCAAATCCAGTAGTACTCGCAGAATTGTTGTCAGGGCTTGAAGTAGAGCTTTGTAAATTTATTCTCACGGTCAGTTGGTGGTCGCTCATGATCGCGCTGTGCTCCTGAATCACTGTGGGATTAAAATCCCATTCACTGCAATTAGGTTACAACAGCACTTAGTGTAGACTACTCATTAGTAAATACAAAAATTTGAATCAATGACATAGAATTGTGTCATTGAATGAATTTTCAATGAGCTTTTCAAAGAACATTATTAATGGTTTTTTGAGTTATACGACTCTGAAAATAACGAAATTTATTTATTATCTTATCATTCGTTAAACTGATTGTGACGCAATAAAAATATAATTTAAAGCGTACTCAATGTGATGCGCTGCACGATTCATTAAATAAACCGTGGTAAGCGCTTCTTTACTCGCTCTCTTATACATCGGGAGTGATCTTTAAATCCGTGATAATCTGCCGCCAGACATCTGGTTCAGCATAATAAGGCGCGTAAATGCTCAAACGATTGGCCTCGTCCCCGTATTTTTGTGTTAGCTGTGGCGCGATCTCATGGGGTTCGCCGACCACCGCGAAGGCGCGGACAAACTTGTCATCAATCAGCGTTGCCATCTGATCCCATTTGCCTTCTTTCGATAAACGATTGAGTTCAGGTTGTAACTCGCCAAAGCCACAGGCATCCATCGGTGGGCGATAGGCGGGGGTCGATCCATAAAATGCCAACAGGTTTTTCACGCTGTCATAGGCGTTTTTAAAATGTTCTTCGGTTTGACCGGTGATAATCATTGCGGCAATCGACAGAATAAAATCGCCCCTGCTGCGGCCGCTTTTTTCGAGTCCCTTATCGACCGCTGGCAACGCGTGTTCGCGCACGAAGGGTTCGCTGTTAAACGGATGTATGATCAGACCATCGGCGACTTCACCGGCAACCTGGGTCATTACGGGACCCAATGCCCCCAATAAAATAGGCGGCGGGCCATAAGGGTTGGGGCCGGGATTAAACATGGGAGTCATCAATGTATGGCGAAAAAATTCGCCTTCGAATTTGAGTTTTTCGCCGTGCTGAAAACAGTTGAAAATCGCTTTCATTGCCAGAATATATTCCCGCATTCTTTTTGCCGGCGGTGCGAAGCCAACGCCGAAGCGGTTTTCGATGTGGGCTTTAACTTGCGAGCCGATGCCCAATAAAAATTTGCCCTTTGAATGCTTTTGCAAATCCCAGGCTTGATAAGCCAGATGCATGGGATTGCGCGGAAAGGCGACGGCGATGCCGGTGGCGATATCGAGGCTCGGGGCGTGTTCACTGGCCAAGACTAAAGGGAAAAAAGGATCGTTGCTGCCTTCGAGGGTGTATACGCCATCGTAGCCGATGTCGGCCATTTGTTTAGCGGTTTCAATAGCAGTATCTAATGTGGCGTAAAATGGACCATCAATTTTCATGTGTCGTTTCCTATTGTTTAATTCAGTCTGGGTTGGCTCAAAACTTTTCTTAACGAAACCGTCTTTTTGGAAAGTCGTCCGAGGAGTTTATTCACCCGTAAAGTTTGCCTTTCTCTTTTCCAGAAACGCCGTTACTCCCTCAATATTATCTTTGGTATTGGCTAGTTGACTGAATTCATCAAGTTCAAGTTGAAGAGCCTGATCGAGCGGCAGATGTTGTCCCTCTCGCAGTACTTTTAAAATGGCCGCCACCGCTAACGGCGGCTTGGCAGCAAGCATCTGTGCATAAGCTGCCACACCGATTGCGAAGTCTGTGTTGATGACTTGTGTGATCAAACCAATGCTCAGTGCGGTCTGCGCATTTATAGGTTCACCTTGTATGAGCATGGATAACGCCTGACTTTTGCCGACAGTCCGCAGCAGACGTGCTGCACCACCCCACATAGGTGCGGCGCCAAGGGCAATTTCAGGTAAGCCTAACAGCGCATCAGGTGATGCAAGGCGAAAATCACAGGCTAACGCCAGCTCAAGGCCGCCGCCCAAGCAATAGCCTTGAATAGCTGCTACTACCGGTTTGTTAAGTTGTTCAATCGCAGCGAACAGATCCAAGCGCAGTTGTAAAAAAGCTTTCACGCCGTATTCAACAGCGAGATGTCCTTCTTTCAGATTAGCGCCAACAGAAAAATTTTTATTGCCAGCGCCACACACTACAACCACACGGATTGATTTATCGTCTTCGATGTCGGCAATTAATTGCGTGAGTGCAGCGATCTGGGCCACACCAAGTGGATTGTAGGGTGGATTGTTAAGAGCAACTTTTAAAACATACCCGAGTTTTTCAATTGCGATGGCGTCAGGATTTGTGTTTTGTTGAGACATAGAGTGCTCTTCTTTATCTGTGGGCCGCGAGAAATGTTTTGATGTTGGCGATCGTCTCCAGCGGATCTGCCTGGGCAATTATGCCGTGTATTCCCAGTTTTTGCGCCGCTCTGACATTCTCAACATAGTCATCAATGAATAGGCTATTTTGCGGTTCAAAACCACCGACTTCCTTAAGTGCTAGTTGATAAATTGCAGGGTTTGGTTTACGTAAACCCACAACGCTTGAATCGATGATGGCATCAAACAGTTCAGCGACCGGTAACAGTTTGCGCCAGCTGTCAGCGAACTCTTTTACGTTGTTGGTAACTATCGCGGTTTTTAGCGGTGTAGATCTTAACTCACTGACAAAATCGACTAATTCTTGTTGGATGTAGCCTTTCGGTTGTGCGGCCATTTTGGCTAAGAGTTCATAAAGATCGACATGATGGCCGAAGGTTTTCCCGTAGTCTTTTATAGCATCGCGGGATTCATCCAGACTAATTTCTCCCCGTTCAAGTTTATGCCAGGGATGATCTGTGTCTTGATGGTAGGGGCCGAAGATGATTTCAGCGATGGTGGCGCTGTCTATGCCCAGCTCTCTGCCGAGATCTTCTACCGCAGTAAAAGGTGAGGGCGTGAATACGCCGCCGAAATCGAAAAGAATAACTTTTATCTCATGCATATTAAGTTGCGCCTAACCTAATTAGTTAACAAAACTAGCACTGAAATGTAGCTGGTAATATGCGTAATTGCCCACTCCATTCGCTGCTAACCAGTTGAAAATTTGGCGTTAGTAAAGGGATTTGTGTAATGCGCTAAAAGCGCACTGATCGATAGTTGCTGCTTCTATGGCCAGAGATGTGATCAAGGTAAATGGTATTTTTGATCTGATTTGGTTGATTATCGTCATAAAAAGATATTTTATTCTCAAACTGCCTTTAATTTCTGGAATTTTTAGCCTATTTTTAATGAACGTGTGCGAAAAGTTTTAGGTGATCCGGTAACTAAATCGGTGATCGTAAAAGCAACCAGTAAACAAAAAATAACAGTTATCTTTGGAGTGTAGTAATGGATAATCGCCGTCAACATGAACGTAGCACTGCAGCTGTTACCGTTGACATGTTTCACAATGCTTTCGGGCATATCTCTGTACATGCGCGCGATGTCTCAGATGGAGGCATCTTTGTCGATATGGCTAATCACATCCCACCCCCACCGGGGACTATCGTGAAAGTCAAAATGAAACGCTTGATGAGTGAAATCAACAAAGAAGCTATTGATATGATGGTTGTGCATGTGAATGGCAAGGGTGTGGGCCTAAAGTTTGTATAAATAGAATTTGTATAAAGTCTTGCGCTGATAAATTTCCTGCTCATTCTTTCTATAGGGGTTTTAACTTAAATTAGTTGGGCCCCTTCTTCTCACTCATCAGATCGCTCGACACTCTTGCGGCAGCATTAACGTATCAATACTGCGTTTTTTAAGTTGATCGATATCGCTGCATAAAATCATCGGATTCCCGGCTAAATTGAGCTCCTTAATCTTGGGCAAAGTTAACAGCGATTGGATATCGGTGAGTTGATTGTTTTCTAGGAGTAGTACTTCAAGCTGAGACAATTGATAAAGTTGCGCTGTGCTAGAGATTGAATTGTCACTCAGATTAAGTTGGATAATGCCCTCAAAGATCTCCAATCCTTTAATACTTTTTATACCGGCTTTGGTGCAACTGAGAAGTTTCAACTCGGCTGGTGTGGTGATGTGATTATCCGTGATAGTCTGGATAAGGCAATTTTTTAACGCAGCATCGGCCATGGTAAAATGGATAAATAAAGGCGGTGGTGTATATACCTCTTTTTCGTTGACGGAGATGCTGTAAGGACCGCAACCTGTGAGTGAAAAAATCAAAAGGGTGAGAAGGAGAGTTTGTTTGGTAGAAAGAATCGCTTTAACTTGATGAGCAATTCTTATGATTAAATCCATCCTCGCGACAATTAAATTTCGCTGATCAGAGATCGTTATTTTCATCTTAAAATCCCTTTTATAAAACTATGCATTCCGCTCCGTCGCTATGAAATTAATTAACGGTGGATGAGTTCTGTTAATCATATCACACGACGACTGAAACGTTCTAAGGCGAGCAATTGTACCTTTAATAAAATAACGGTACCTCTCTAGTAATAGAAAAAGAAATTACCTTGATCTATTTCGGCCGAGACCGCGCATTTCCACGTAGGAGTTATAGTACACCCGTTCGCATTAATGGCTCGGTAAAAATAATTTGTGTTAAGTCTGTAGCAATCTCAGCAGGGCACGGGTGTTGAGCGTGACACGCTTATATATAATCAAGGCATATCATATAGCGCTATCTGTTGATGCTGACATTGGGGTTGGTATCATTTCTAGATGTTGCTGTAGGAGCTGAATCGGATATTGGGGTGATTCAACGAGTTTTTCTGTTTTTAAATTCGAGTTAACTCAATCAGAACTAAGATTGTGCTTGTGGGAAGCGCTTTCGATGTCTTACATCGTCCGGTTTTTGAACGACGAGCCTTTTAACCTCCCATCTGTTTTATTTTTGTTGACCAGTTTTTTTCTTAAGAAGTTGGGTCCTGCAAGGAACGCGGACTCCATTGTTCAGGAAGGGTATTTACCGTGGCAAACGCAGCAAGGGCACTTCATTGGGAATCGTTAGATGTTTCTGGCAGGATTAACCTTGCCGATTCGCACTCTGTATGCGCGGAGATTATTACGATTTTGCAGCGCAATTATTCGCAAGAAACCAAATTAGCCGAATTTTTACAAAGTGTCTTCACCGATTTCAATCGTCTCTATACAGGACAACTTACCGGTTATTACCCCTGTGATACGATCTATCCCGATGCTCGTCACATTATGGATGTGACGCTCGCCATGGCGCGGTTAATCGATGGCTATGAACGAACACCAGAAACGCTAAAGCTCGGTTGGCATAAAGCAAAACTCGGCATTGTTTTAGCGTTGTTTCATGATGCGGGTTATATACGGCGGACCCGCGATACAAAACACAAACAGGGTGCTGAATACACTAATATCCACGTTTCGCGCAGTGCGAAATTTCTGGCTGAATATCTCCCCCAAATTGGCATGTCGACGTCAGTGGTCATGGCGCAGGAGCTGGTGCATTACACCGGTTATGAAATCGATTTTGGTGTCGATCATCCGCTCTATCACACCTTAGGTTGCTTGCTAGGCACGGCCGACTTAATTGCGCAGATGTCTGACCGCTGTTACCTGGAGAAATGCCGCGACTCCCTGTTTGTGGAATTTAAAATCGGCGGCGTGGCAAAACATCGGGGTTTTGCGGGTGCGCCCACTGAGCTTTATGCATCACCGGAAGATCTGCTGAATCACACACCTGGGTTTATTTCGACAACGATACAGCATCGACTTGATGGTTCCTTCCAAGGGGTCTACTGTTACGCAGCGACTTATTTTGCTGGCACCAATCTCTACATGGACGGAGTGGCAAAAAATTACAACTATATCTGTCAACAGATTAGTAAGGGCGGCTGCTTTATTTTGCGCAGGCAGCACTAGAATTCAGTCAGTAGAGGTGGTTTGCTCAATCCGTTGGTTACGACCCAAGCAAAGCTGTGGTAGGCTAGGTGTAATAGGGTGTTGATCAAATTTGAGCGACCCATATTGATCAAAAAAATAATAATAATGGATTAATTTAACCGACCGATCACTACAGTTTGTAACTGCTGACTTTTTTGTGAGTCTCCAGGATATTCATTTGTTAAACACGTCGGGTAAATTTTTGTTAGGATACAAAATGGAGGGAGTTGAATTTTTATAAGATCGGATCTAATTTGATCTGCTGATCGGTTTGATATCAAATTATCCGATACGTTTTACGAATACACGAATATGCGTAAGCAACGATTAAGAAAAAAATAAAGACAGTAAGAAAAATAATAAAAAAACAAAAATAAGTCAGTCACAAGGGAAAAGCCTTAGCATGAGTAGAAAGCTTGCAGTTCACGAGCTGAAAAACTTTCACCCGTTTCACCTGGTTGATGATGATCAACTCTGGATGATGGCTTGCTCTGTAGTCATAAAAAGTGTCAATTCCGGCCAAACCATTTTCAATATCGGCGACGAAGATGACACGGAGTTCTATCTGTTGAGCGGTGAGGTGGATCTACTCGCAGCAGATGGTGTTATAAAATCTGTTAAAGCGGGTGAACTTGTTGCCAAGCATCCAATAGCCCGTTTGCGCCCTCGGCGCTACACCGCCGTCAGCCGCAAACCCTCCGTATTATTCTCTATGCATCGAGATGTGTTGGCCGCCTTACACGCTGGCGGCATTGATGCGCAGAAGAGCAATAGCATTTATCAGGTCGATGAAATCCCCTTTATCGGTAGTCTGCGAAATAATGAACCAGCAATTAATCAGACGATATTAGCGGCTATCATTCACGATCTGAAGATTAACTCTTTCGTATTGCCAGACTACCCAGGCGTAGCCGATTTAGTGTTGGAAGAGATCCAACAGGACAACACCACCAGCGTCGCGAAGATTGCCAATATTGCTTATAAAGATCCGGCCATCGCCACCAAAATACTTAAAGCGGCCAACAGTTCGATTTATCGCAATGTTGAGCGCTGTGAAACAGTGTTGAACAGCATCGCGCGACTGGGCCCCAATACCACCAAACAACTCATGCATTGTTATGTGACGCGCGACGAATTTCGCTCGACTAATCATTACCTGAATAACACCTTGTTTAATGCCTGGAAGGAATGCGTTCGTGTTTCAGCCATTGTTGGAATTATGTCGAAAGTGATCCCTGAGTTTGAAGAAGCCACCGGCAGACTGGCCGGGTTGGTGCACCGAGTAGGGACCATCGCACTGTTGCACTATATCGATAAATACAGCCAGTATTTTCGCGAATCGTTTCGCGTAGATGAACTCTTCAATTCGCTTGCCGGACCGATCGGTGAAATCGTGCTGCGCCACTACGGTTTCAATGAAAGTTGTGCCGATGTCGCTGCGCAATCCGGTGATTGGTTTCGCGAAGGCACTGACGAGCCAGACTATTGTGATCTGGTTATTGTTGCCAGATTACACAATAAAATAGCCACAGGGCAAAGCAAAGACCTCCCTAAAATGAATACGCTGCCAGCTTTTCAAAAGTTAGCTCGGCGGAAATTAACCGCAGAATTCATGATTAAGGTTATGGCTTTGGTTAATAAGCAAACTTTCTGGCTTGAACAGATCGATATTGTAGACCACGCCATATAATCTAGGATTATCGAACACTCAAGCCACCACCCACCACTCGTGTGATGAAAATATCCTTCCCTGGTTTTTCTAGGTTTAATTCAATATTCGTCTGTTTTCTGGTCTTTAAATGCAGAGTGCTGGCAAATCCTTGCAAAATCTAATCTGCGTCCCTATATTCCGTACAATTTTACGGATTGAACCAGTTATCGCCCCAAACCAGGGTCTTTAAAATTTCGCTGAACTTTTTTGCTCTCGCTAGTCTAAGGAACAATCTAAAAAGAGCGTATTACAATCTAACTAAAAGAACCGTAATACAATCTAAAAAGAACCGTAATACAATCTAAAAGAACCGTAATACAATCTAAAAAACTGTGTTAAAAGATGAACATTTTGCGTTGGTATCAATACACAACAAACAACTATCAAGTAGCTCTTTAGTATTTGTTATTTTCAAAACAACAATAGGTCGAAGATTAAAAGCATGATAGAAGTAAAAAATCTGACTAAAAAATTTGGCGAATTTACCGCCGTTGATAACCTATCCTTTAACGTGGGCGCTGGCGAAGTATTGGGATTCCTGGGACCCAACGGCGCCGGTAAATCCACTACCATGAAGATGATTACGGGCTTTCTGGCACCCACTGCGGGAGCTGTTTCGGTTTGTGGTCATAACATAGAATCTTCGGCCATCGCCGCTAAAAAACTGATTGGCTATCTGCCAGAGGGTGCTCCCTCGTACGGTGATATGACGGTGTTACAGTTTTTGAAATTCGTCGGCGAGGTGCGTGAGCTGAAGGGCGGCGCAAAAACGCGCGCGATTGACGAAGTGGTTGAGCGCATTGATCTGAAAAAAGTGTTGTACCAACCGATTGAAACGCTTTCCAAAGGATTCAAGCGACGTGTGGGGATTGCGCAAGCGATCATGCACGACCCTAAAGTATTGATCCTTGATGAGCCCACCGACGGCTTAGATCCGAACCAAAAATATCAAGTTCGGCAACTGATTCGCAATTTATCGCAGGAAAAAATTGTCATCGTCTCGACCCATATATTGGAAGAGGTCAGCGCGGTCTGTTCGCGGGCCATTATTATCGCCAATGGAAAAATTGTTCGCGATGGCAAACCTGCTGAATTAGAGGCGGAGTCTCGCTACCATGGTGCGGTATTTTTAACAGTCGATGATAACCATATTGCTGCTGACGTTTTACGCACACAGCCCTTTGTAGAAAAAGTGGAAATCGACGACGAAAACAATATTGTGGTGTTTCCCAAAGACGGCAATGAAATCTTCACCCAAATAAACAATCTGCTGCAAGTCAACAATTGGTCGATCAAATCCTTATCTGTGGAAAAAGGGCGGCTCGATGATGTGTTCAGAAAAGTTACGGTGGGAGAATAATCATGCAAAGAATTGGCATTATATTTAAACGCGAGCTCGTGAGTTATTTTGCGACACCATTGGCGTATGTGTTTATCGTTATTTTTCTCATGCTGAGCGGCGTCTTTACCTTCGACTTCGGCGGCTTCTATCAGCGTAATCAAGCTGATCTACAACCCTTCTTCGCTTACCACACCTGGCTTTATCTGTTTTTAGTGCCGGCGATCGCGATGCGCTTGTGGGCCGAAGAGCGTAAAAGTGGCACCATCGAATTGCTGATGACGTTACCGATCACGCTGGTTGATGCGGTGGTGGGGAAATTTTTAGCCGCTTGGGTTTTTATTGGTATCGCGCTTGATCTCACCTTTCCGATTTGGCTTACGGCGAATTATTTAGGCGAACCCGACAATGGCGTTATTTTCGCAACCTATATTGGCAGTTGGTTGATGGCGGGCGCGTTTATGGCGGTGGGTTCTTGTATGTCTGCTGCCACTAAAAACCAAGTCATCGCCTTTATCATGACAGTCACCGTCTGCTTTCTGTTTATTGCTGCCGGCTTCCCCATGGTATTGAATAATTTCCCGGAATTTGTTCCGCAAGTGGTGATCGATACAGTGGCCTCGCTCAGTTTCCTCACGCACTACAGCTCGATCAGTAAAGGCGTACTCGACTTGCGCGATATCCTCTACTTTATCGTCTTCATTGGTTGTTGGCTTTTCGCCACAGTCGTCGTTATTGAACTGAAAAAAGCCGACCAATAAGGGAAAGGGAAAATACCATGAATATGAGAACTTTATTTTCCGGCGTAGGTTTAGTCTTCGTTGCAGCGATTTTATTATTATCTGCGGCGGTCATTAACAATCTCGGCGGTAGCATGCGAATCGATTTAACCGATCAAAAACTCTATAGCTTGTCCGAAGGCAGCCAAAACATTGTTAAGTCGGCGGACAAGCCGATTAATCTCTACTATTTCTTCTCCGAGAAAGTGTCGGAAGATATTCCGCAATTGCGAAACTACGCCAAACGCGTCGAAGAACTATTGCAAGAATATGTCTTGTTGAGTGATGGCAAATTGGTGTTACACAAAGTGGACCCTGAGCCCTTCTCTGAAGAAGAGGACCAAGCTACTGAATATGGCCTGCAAGCTGTGCCGATTGCGGCGGGTGGCGATAAACTTTATTTCGGCCTGGTGGCGGTAACGGAAAGCGGTGAGAAGGAAATCATCAGCTTTTTCCAGCCCGACAAAGAGGAGTTTCTCGAATACGACATCAGTAAACTGATCTATAAAGTCATCAATACTGAGCCTGTCACTGTTGGTTTGCTGAGTACGCTGGAAGTGGATGGCGGCTTTGACATGATGACTCGGCAGCGTAAACCCTCGTGGATGGTCATGGATCAGATCAAGCAATTATTCGAGGTTAAGACTGTTCCGACCGATACTGATGCAATCGATAAAGCGATTGATGTACTTATGATTGTGCACCCTAAATTACTGCCGGAGAAAACCTTATACGCGATCGATCAGTTTGTATTGGGCGGTGGTAAAGCTATTGCCTTTGTTGATCCCAGTGCTGAATCCGATGTGAGTGAAATGGGTTTGATGTCAGAGAATACCGAAAGATATTCGGATCTTGAGCAACTGTTTAAAGCCTGGGGGATTAATTACAGTATTGAACAAGTATTGGGTGACGGGCGTTACGCGATGCATGTAAATCTCGGAGCTGGTCGACGCACGGAACCACATCTGGGAGTTTTGGCCTTTGATCGCGAAGCGATGAGTTCGGATGACATCATTACCTCACAACTTGAGAGCATTAATTTTTCTTCATCAGGCGTGTTGGGTGCTGCTGAGGGCGCTACAACTCAGTTTACACCGCTGGTCTCATCAAGTAATCAATCGATGTTGTTCGATCGTGTGGAATTTCAGACGATGGGTGAACCGCGAGACCTCTTCAATAAATTTAAACCGAAAGGCGATTATTATGTTGTAGCGGCTAGAGTTCAGGGTCCGGTCAAAACAGCTTTCCCGCAGGGTCGTCCCAAGGTAACACCTGATGCGAAAAGTGATGATAAAAGCGCAGCTGAAAAAGAACCTAAAAAAGATGCTGATAAGGCGGAATCTATTCCCCAACTAACCTCCAGCGATAATATCAATGTCATTGTGGTAGCGGATACCGATGTGCTCTCCGATCGCTTGTGGGTACAGGTGCAAGATTTCTTCGGTCAACGAGTAGCACAGCCCTGGGCCAGCAATGGGTCGTTTGTCGTCAACAGCATCGATAATTTGGGCGGCAGTGCGGACCTGATAAAAATCAGGAGCAGAGGGCATTTTACTCGACCTTTTACGTTGGTTGATGAACTTGAGCGTCAAGCCGAAGTGCGCTTTAGAGAACAAGAGCAAAATCTGATGCAGACTCTCAAGGAAACCGAAGATAAATTGGCAGCCCTACAGAAGCAACCGGAGGACGGCAGCAGCATGGTTGAATTGTCCGATGAGCAAAAGGCCGAGGTTGCAAAATTTGAACATGAGAAGTTGCAGATTCGGAAAAAATTACGCGAAGTACAGCATCAGCTGAATCAAGATATAGATGCTTTGGGTACGCGCTTAAAAGCCATCAACATCGGCGCAGTACCGGTATTTCTCACCGTATTAGCCCTGATGATGTATGTTTCGCGTGTTCGCAGCCGCAAGCGTGCAGTTTAGAACGCCGCTACTATTAGCACGCAAATGTGTTTTGTAGGATGGGTGGAGCGAAGCGTAACCCATCAAACTATATGGCTGAAAAACAAATGATGGGTTACGCTTTGCTCCACCCATCCTACAGGTACTAAAAATGCCTGCGCCAGATCAAGTGCTGTTTGCTGTCCATTCTCCCCGAGCAGAATTGCAAACGCGAGTGGCTGAGCTTGCCGCGCATTTAAATGCACCGCACCTTTCGCAAGATACCGATCCCAAACAATGTAGCGCAGCAAAATATTTATTGGTGGTAGATGCCGATGGCATCGGCATAAAACAGACCGGACCTCATACGACTGGCATAGTAACAGTGGATTTTATCGCTGGTGCCGCCAATCACCGACGATTATACGGCGGTGGCAAAAGTCAGTTGATTGCCAAAGCGGTTGGGCTTAATAAAGGCATACATCCAACTATACTGGATGCTACGACGGGGCTGGGTGCTGATGCATTTGTACTTGCCTCGCTCGGCTGTTCCATAACAATGCTTGAACGTTCGCCGTTAATTGCATTACTGCTCGAAGATGGTTTAGTAAGAGCCTTGCAAATGGCAGAACTAAAACCCATCCTGCAACGCATGCAATTGATCTGTGCAGACAGTGTGGAGTATATGGCTAATATCGCCGAGGAAAACCGACCAGATATTGTGTATCTCGACCCCATGTTTCCAGAGCGGAGTAAAACCGCCAAGGTAAAAAAAGAGATGACATTTTTTCACGATCTTGTCGGTTTCGCACAAGACGAGAACGAATTACTGAATATAGCGCTACGAACTGCTACCAAACGAGTAGTAGTTAAACGCCCTAAGTCAGCGTCACCATTGGCAGGCTCATTGGCAGAACGAGCACCAAATTTCGAGTTTGCCGGAAAATCTTCGCGTTATGATATCTATACGCTGAGCAGGTTAGCGTAAACTTTTTAGTGAGTATCCAACGACAGCTGCGCCGCCAGCGAGCCTTGCGCTGCATCGGCATAGGCATCCAAAACAAAGACGCGCTCCGGCGCTAGGTGATACTCGTCAATTAACCTGCCCTTTATATGATCCGCGCGCCGCAACGCTAGCTGACGTAAATCATCGTCATTGATAGCAATGTCATCGACTAGCCGCGACCAAGCGCGCTCATACACTTGCTTGTCTAAAGTGATTGGGTCAACGCTTTGCCCTTTGCTGCGCAATTCTTCTGCGACGCGAGTCTGCAAGTCAGTGATATCTTCGGCGCGCTGTTTTTTGTAATGACGCGCCAGCGCCAGGTACGCTTCGCTATTTGCCACCGCTGCCTGGGCCGATAAAAAGCGCTCGCTGCTAAGTTTACTTTCAGCCGTTAATAAGCGGAGCAATTTTTGCTGCTGCAATGAGGGGCGGTCTTTTTCAATTAGTGTACTGCCCTGAATATTCACATATAACATGGATCGTTTGTTCAGCATGCCTGCCACTGTTTGCAATTTTGAGTCGGCGGCGGGATCGAGCTTGTCACTGCCAGCGACAAATAACAGCTGACTCACATCCTCTTTTTTATGCCGACCGCCCACCACATCGGCGAGAAATTGAAAGGGCGACTTCACAGCTTTTTTGATCACTTTTTTGAAGACTTTAAAAACCATCGAGCGCACAGAAAATTTGGGGTCATCGATATCTCCGCCGACATCGAAACCTAAATCAATCACACCATGTTCATCACGCAACAAGGCCACGGCAAGACGTAATGGCAAGTCTACGGCTTTGGTACTCTTGACCTGTTTGCCCAGTTGTAATTGATTCATCACAATACGATTTTTGCCTTTGATTTTTTTGTCCACGAGTTTGTAATCAAGGTCAACGGAGATCTGACCTTTTTCAATCACAAAACCCGCGTAGGTGCCAGAGTAGGGTGTGAATGTCGTCAGTTCGATATTTTTAAACGTCATTTTTGTATCGAGCTGCGGTTTCTCGCGCCAAAAATTCAGATTGCTGCGAATGGTAATCGGCGCGTAACGATCTACCTTGCCCTGTAATTCGACTAACGCCTGCGTTTCTGGCCTGGAGGATATACCGGTAATTTGGCCGTGCATCTGTTGCATGGCGACGCGAAAATTAGGCGTGAGAGACAGATCAGCAAAACTCATGTCACCGTCATCGATAGTGACGGTCGCTACTTCAATCTGCAGTGGTTTATTTTCTGGCGAGGGGGTGGGATTCGGACTAGGGCTGGCAACGACCGCTGTATCTCCAGTATTTATAGCTGGATTATTTTCTTGCACTGGTTGGGCAGGGAGATCTTTGGGGATCGCTAGATCATGCAAATTGGTCGTACTATCTGGATTTATAACCAAACTGCCAAACGGTTTCGTTAAATGAATATTTTGCACGTTTAACGTATTGGCAGGAAAAACATAAGAAAATTTATCAATGGCAAAACTTTCCCAGGATACCAGCTTAGTATTCTTGATTTTTTCCTGAATATCTAGCTGGCGCACATTCAGCTGGCCATCCACATTAAATTGTAGCGCGTTCGGCGCAGCGCTTTCATTCGCCTCATGATCAGTGATTGAAAAGGTCATGCCCGCATCAGCGTAGGCTTCTTTTATATCTGCACGAACGCTGTCATCAATATACGGTTGCAGCATAGCTAACGCGATATTGTTTATGGTTGCATTTCCTTGTACTTGCAATGGCGCCACCTTCACTCGCGCATCGACCGCCACTTTACCATCTTGTGGTAGGCCAAGACTCATTTGTAGCGGAAATTCATCCGTATTAAGCGGCTTAAATTTATCTATGCCAATGCTGATGGGTGAAACTTTTATCTCGAAGGGCGTTGACGGCTTTTCATCGCGCAATTGCACAGTGAAATTTTCAAGACTC
>OBEQ012410878.1_pt1 | contig 26178 bp, 19 predicted proteins | sample 1670901 | NCBI WGS metagenome assembly OBEQ01 (sample SAMEA104232315, study PRJEB22302) | groundwater metagenome | biome: forest; feature: aquifer; material: groundwater | place: USA | collected 2011-08-07 | depth 5.4 m | reverse complement strand
TGGCCCGATGCTCGTGGCATCACCGGTCCGAGCCATCACGGGGGCCCTCTTCGTGTCCTTGCTCTTCGCACCCCGAGGGGAAGCGGACGGGACGAGGGCCCGCGCCTCCGAGACGCATACGCTCGTCACACCCACGAAAATACGGGGCGAACCCGTTGGGAAGGCGGTGGGGTGGGCGGAGCCGCTCGAGCCTTTGCTCATTCAATGCGCAAATACGGGCGCCGAGGCGCGCGTGCGGTTATACCGGAAGGATGGTGCGATCGATCCGGACGCGACGGATACGTTCATTCGAACGGTGAGCGAGGCGGACGACGCGCTCGACATCAACCTGCGCACGATGCAGCTTGCCATCAAAGCGGCGTACCACTTCAAGGCCAAGACTCTGATTGTCGTATCGGGCTTCCGACCCGGACGCGGTCCGCACGCTCTCGGGGACGCGGTCGATTTCAAGCTTCCCGGCGTTGCCGCGGCCCCGCTGGCCGCGTACTTGCGCACGCTGCCGCGCGCGGGGGTTGGAATCTACACGCATCCGCGGACGCAATACGTTCATCTCGACGACCGCGAGCAAAGCTTCCATTGGCTGGACGCATCGCCACCCGGCAAGACGTGGCGCGAGGCACGACTCGCCGATCCGACACGCGACAAGCGTGACGCGGCGTGGACGCCAGAGGTGGATTTGCCGGTCGAGCCGGTCAAGCGGAAGTAGGGCCCCGATTCCGACTCCGACCCCGATTCCGACTCCGATTCCGACTCCGACCCAAAATACCAAACGCTTCGAGCTGCATGGTCGCTATGCTGTCCTCGATGAGACGCGCGAGACCCAAAGTCGCAGGATGGCCCGTCCTGGCCCTCCTCGCCCTGCTCGCCTCGAGCGCGTGTGGCAGCCGCACGGGGGCACTCGAGTCGAGTCTCACGGATTTTACCGAGGACGGAGGCGTGCTCGCCCCCGGCTGCGGGGATGGTCGCTGCGCCACCACCGAATCGTGCACCTCCTGCGCAGTCGATTGCGGGCTGTGCGCAGGCTGCGGAAACCACGCGTGCGAGAGCAGCGAGTCGTGCTCGTCTTGCCCACAGGATTGCGGCGTGTGCGAAACGTGCGGCGACGGATTCTGCAAGGGGTCCGAGACGTGCCTGTCGTGCGCACCGGACTGCGGTAAGTGCAAGGCCTGCGGCGACGGCACGTGCACCGCGAAAAGCGAAGACTGCTTTTCTTGCCCCGACGACTGCGGCAAATGCCAGGACTGCGGCGACGGCGTGTGCAAAACGCCCGAGACCTGCGCATCGTGCAGCGGCGATTGTGGAGTCTGCGCGGTATGTGGAAACGACAAGTGCGAGGGCCCCTACGAAACGTGCAGCAACTGCCACAAGGACTGCGGCGACTGCGACACCATCGGGTGCATGTCGATGCTCACCTGCGCCATCGGATGCGTCGACGCTTCCACTCGCCCACCCAACGTGCACGTCTCCTGCCTGGGTGACTGCGTTTCACGCGGCTGCCCGAGCGCGCGCTTCATGTTCGATCAAGCGTTCAACTGCTTTTTGCAGCACATCGGCGAGTGCAGCACGAACTTCGGGTGCCTCACGAAGAAGTGTGACGCCCAGATCGCCTCATGCGTCGGCGCAACCTGCACCAAGTGACGCGAGCGCTAGCGCTCACCTGCGACGGCGACGTCCGGCGTCGATGGGCACCAGCGGAGCGATGCCCGCATCAGGTTCGTCCGCCGTCTGTGCCGGAACAGGTGCGCTCGGCATCGGCGCGAGCTCGATCTGTGGGTGCACGCTCGAGGGAGACATCATCGGCTCGTTCCCAACGTCCGGCGCACGGTGACGCGCGCCGCGGCGCTCGGACATATACATGTAAATTGCAATCACTGCGACTGCGACACCAACCAGCGCGACGAAGACGGCGAGGATCGGAATGACGACGCGCGACGCTCGCCCTGTCTCCCGCCGCGGCATCGTGCTCGAGGGCGGAAGGGCGGGCATCTGCATGACGGTCGGCATCGCGGCGTGCACGACCGTTTGCGGGACCGTCGGGGCGACGGGCTCGCGCCAGCCGATTGCGCTCTCGCGGGGTCGCACGACGGCAACCGTGACGTTGTCGTGCCCACCGCGCGCATTTGCGAGATCGACCAGCTGACCGGCTGCCTGCAACGGCGGCGCGCCTCCGGCAATGGCCAAAATGTCCTCGGGGGACACCAGATCGCTGAGGCCGTCCGAGCACAGCACGATCACATCCCCCACCACGTGCGGCACCGCTTGCGCGCGCACGTCGACGTCGACGTCGGGCCCGACTCCCAGCGCCCTTAGAATCTTGTTCGCATCGGGGTGCCGCATCGCGTCGCTGGGCGAGATGACCCCCTCGTCCACGAGCCGCTGCACCATCGAGTGGTCCTTGGTCAAAGGGAAAATCTGGCCCGCATGCACGAGGTACGCGCGGCTGTCGCCAACGTGCGCAATCTCCGTTCCCTCCGCGCGCAGGAGCGCCGCAACCACGGTACTCCCCGGCCTTCCGGCGTTCACCTGCTCGTCGGGCACGGTCATCGTGAAGATACGGCGGTTCGCCTCGCAGAGCGACTGCGCCAGCACCTCGCGCGCGGGCGCTGCCTCGGCTGCGGTCGCAAACACCTCGCGAATCGTACGCACAGCGAGCTCGCTCGCCTCACGCCCTCCCGCGTGTCCTCCCATTCCGTCGCACACCACGACGAGATGCCCGAAACGCGTCATTTGCTCCGCGCACGCGTCTTCGTTCACCTGCTTTTCGGGGTCACGTCCTGGATCGGTGCGCAGCGCGACGAGAGCAGCCGCCTGGTTGTAGTTGTCCTGGTCCACGCGTCCGCCGATGGCTCAGGAATCCACGCGGACACTGAACTCGATGGGACCAAACCTCAGATGCGCCCCGGCGGGGACGGGCACCCACTGGCCTGGAGCGATGCGGCTGTTGTCGACGTAAGTGCCATTGTTGCTCGTCTCGTCTTTGGCCCAGAGCGCTCCACCTTCGAACTTGAGTGTGCAATGCACGCCGCTCACGCGAGGCTCGTTCAGGTGCACTGGGCAATGTTGCGGGTCTCTACCGACTCTGACTTCGGCGCCGGCGCGAATCGCGAATTGGCCGGGCGCGCCGATGATCGTCGCGCCGCCCGGGGGGGCGGACACATAGGGATTTGCGGGTGGCCGCAAGGGCTCGGCGCTCATCGCGCCGGTCAACGGAAAGGTCGGGGCGTTGACCGCCCCACCTCCTCCCGTGATGCTGGCCGGCAGAGGCTGGCCACAAGAAAAGCACACCGACGCTTGCCCGGGCGTCACCATCGTCGGCATGTTGCACGAAGGACACTGCACCTGAACGACGGCGGGCACCGCGCCAGCAGCGGGCGCGCCATACTGCATACCCTGTGGGCTTTGACCGGGACTCTGAGCCGCCGGAGGTGGGCCGTAGGCGCCACCGCCACCATAAGGAGGCGCTCCGCCGCCCGCAGCGACGGGCGCAAGCTGCTGCTGCTGTCGGCCTCGCTTTCCTCCGCCACCTCCGCCCCCACGCATCAACACGAGTACGAGGAGCACGATGACGACGACCAGCCCGACCACGCCGAGAATAAAGACGAGGTTGTACGGTTTTTTCTGCGCCTTGAGCGTGAGCACGGTCTTTTCGTCGTGTCCGCTGCCGCGCTTCGCCTTGTTGTCGTAGATGACGACGCGTGACACGGTGTTGTCGCCGCTGCCCTCGAGGACCTTTTCGTCGTCGGGTACGTCGAACACCGCGAACGCATCGTTCGCGTCGGTAGAAGCGCCGCGCATTCCCTGCTGAATGAGCTGCTGCATCGCCTTCTTGGCGAGCTCGATGTCATTCGTGTTCGCCTGTGGACTGGGCTTGGTCCCCGCCGGAACGAAGTACGCCTCCGCGCGCCCTTTGTCGCCGCCCCAGCAGAAATCGCCATAGACGCGCATTTTGCCGCCGGGGTAGATGGGCGTCGCGTCCGCCTCGGCTTTGGTACGCGCCATGTTGACGTCGAGCGGCCACTGCGTCGGATCGATGCCGATCGGCACCTCTTTGAACGTGCCGTCGGGCGTAATGGGCGGTTTGGTGTTGACGAAGACGAGGTTGAACGTCTGCTCGACGGTCGGGTTCAGACACGAGACGCGCCATTTGACGATCCACATCTCGTTGAAGCGCTTCTTGACGATCGCGATGATGGCCCGGCCCTTCACCTCACCCTGACCCGGCCGCACGATGTCGTAAAATCCGCCAATTTCCGGGTTTGCCAGCGCTTGCATGAACTGCGCGTCGTTGTTCCGGTAGATGTCGTTGACGAGCCCGCCCGCCGTCGGAAACCACACGCTGATGACGGGCAGCGGCGTCTTGGGAAGCGACGTGTTGTCTTCGGGGAAGCGTCCGCGATTCAGATACTGATGGAAAATGTCCGCGCTGGGCGACGCACTTTCGGGGTCTCCGCGACCGGCGCCGTTCGACAAAACGACCATGGCCTGGTGAAGCGGGATGTCTTGTGGTCCAACGTTGTTCGCCAAGCTGCCAAAAGCATCCGTCGTCATCTGGCGGATCTCTTTGAAGAGACCGCGGTCGCGCCCGTGCGATGGCGAGTTGGTCGGGTGGTCTTGCAGGATTTTGACGAGCTGGCTTCGCTCTTTGTACGTCTTCCACTTCGAGTCGGCCACGAACACGTTGGGTCGGTCGTCGAAGATGATGAGGTTCATCAAGTCGTTCGGACCCATCGCCTTGTCGATGAACTCGTGGGCGACCTGCCGCGCGTCCTGGTAACGCGCCCCCATTCCGCTCGAGGCGTCAAGGGCGAGGAGCCAGGCGGTGCCGACATTGGGCTCTTTGGCCTGACCCCAGAGCGTCTTCGAAACGAACTTGGCGGGGATGTCCTCGCCACTCACCTTGACGAGGAGCTTCGCGTTCTCGGACGGGAAAGGAAACGGACTGTAGAGCTTGCCCGGTTTTTCCATCTCGCGGCTGACACAATCGAGCATCGCGTCGCCGCCGGGCACGTTCGTGCACGCGGAGAGCACGTCGCTCATCGTGTTGAACTGCACGACCTCGATGACCGTCGTGAGCTCGGGCGCGCCCGTCGACAGCCCCGCGCGCGGGTCGATACGAAGGATGTGCGCTTGGGGAGCGGCGAACGTGACGCGCGAGATGGCCAGAAGAGCGACGCACGCCAAAAGGACGAGCGTGCCTTTCCTGACGATCTTTTGAATCATGACGTCGCCGCTAGATACGACCGATGAGCTTCACGATGGTGGTAAAGCCGCCGAAGCGGACGCGGTCACCGTCGCGCAGCTCGCGTCGCCAATTGAAGCCGAGGTGCTCCTCGTTCACGTACGTTCCGTTGGTCGACCCCGTGTCTTCGACCGTCACGGTGCCGTTCGTTCCGTCGACGACAATCAAAGCGTGACGCGACGAAATGGTGGCATCGGCAAGCGGAACGTCGACTTGGTCGCCCGAGCTCGAGCGCCCTACGGTGACGCGCCCGCCGTGGAGCGGCCAGAAGTCACCTTTGGTGTTCGACTGGTAGGTCACGATGAATCCACGAAGCGCATTCGCCGGAAGGGCCGTCGCCTGTGCACTCGCGGCAGCGGGTGGGGCACCGGGTGGCGGTCCTGGCTCGAACGTCGGTCCGTACATGTTCGGCGGGGGCGCTGCAGGCGGAAACCCGCCGGCTTGCGGCGGCGGACCACCCTGCGGCCCCGGCCCCATCCCCTGATACGGCGGGGGCCCAGCTTGCGGCGCGCCGTACACCGGCTGCTGCGTGGGCGCATAGGGTTGCGCCGGTGACGCGTAAGGCTGCGCACCGTACCCTTGCTGCGGCTGGCCGTACTGGTCGTTCGAGAACTGCATCGCGTCGAGCGCGATGGGGTGCCCTTGCGCGCAGTAGCTCTGTCCCGGCGCGATGTCGTGCCCCATCTGGCATCGGGACGGTGGTGGGTAGGCCGCGCCACCTCCGTATCCACCGCCGCCGCCATAGGGAGCAGGCGCGGGCGCGCCGTAGGCAGGCTGCTGGGGTGCGCTTTGCCGGGCGACGACAGGCGCGCCGCACGTGTTGCAAAACTTGTCGTTGGGTTTGGCTACAGTGCCGCACTGAGGGCAGGCGCTCATCCGTGTCGTTGCCTTCCACGCGCGGGTAGCGGTGCGCGCCGGAGGATCATAGCGGAAGCTGGCCGGAAAAGGGCAAATGTCCTCCGGACGAGCTGAACTGTCGGGGGTGGGGGCGGATCAGAACCGCACGATCGGTTCGCCCCACGCGGCCTTCTTCGAGTCGGCTTTCTCCGGCGCGAGCACCAGATACACGAGCGCACCCGCCGAAACGATCCCCAATCCAAGCAACACGTCACCGATGACGCGCTCGCGCTTGATGCCTGCGACGTCGTCCCCGCTGCAATTCGGCGAACAACCAGCCTCTTCAAGCTTGCTTTTGCCTGCCTCGGCTCGATACCAAAAAATGCCTGCTCCTCCGAAGGCCGCCAACGCAACGCCACCGAAGACATAGTGCAGGACCCCCAACGGTGGACGGCCCAACCTCGCTCGCACGGGCGCCTGAGAGGTCTCCGCCTGCCCGAGCTTCGTCGTGAAGTTTGCTGCCACCACCTTGTTCTTCTCCCCTTGCCGGAGGATCACGTCTTGCTCGACGGGATCGTGCCCGGCCATCTCGAATCTAAACCGGCGGGTGCCGGGCTCGAGCTCGATGGCGCGGACATCCAGCCGCTCGGAGACCAGCTGCCCGTCGACGAACAGCCGGACGTCGACCGTGTCCTTACCGTCGGGTCCTTTTGCCTCCAGAACGACGGTGGGAATGCTCGCGTTTACGTGGTCGAGCCACGTCATGCAGTCTTTCCTCACCGCGGCGAGGCACTCGTCTTTCACGCAGACGAGAAGCTGTTCGCGCGCGTGGTGGAGCTCTCCGTTCTTTATGTACTTTTGCGCGTCGACGTAGGCTTGGGCGCACTCCTTTCTGCCTGAGCGCGCCGGCGCGGCCAAAAGCACGAGCGCGGTTGCGATTCCGAAGGCGGCGTGGCTCCTCGGTCGCATCACATGCACTCCGGCTTGACGTGCTTGATGTCGTCCGAGTCGACATAAAAAGGAGGGTCGCAGCTCACAGGTTTTGCCGCACGAGCCGGTGGCTTGGAGAGAGCCGAGGGGCGTGCTGTCGGGGCTTGATCGCTCGAGGGCACCGCTGCCGGCAAGTCGGAAACTCTGAACGTTGACGGAGGGCTCGGCAGCGGCGGGGCGACCTTCACAGGCGGGACGATCGGTGGCGCGGACACGATGGGTGTGGCTTCGCCAGCGCTGGAGCGCGTTGTTGCGAACTCGGGCATCCGAAGAAGCACGATGAGCGCCAGGCCGAGCAGGATCACGAAACCGACCATCGCCACGAGCCCAAGCCGCACACCCGACGTCGACCGCGGCGGCTCCGCCACGCGTGGAGCCATCGGCATCGGACTGTGCATCGGCATCGCGTACGCCTGTGGTGCAGGCATGGGAGGACTCACCACCGGACGCACCGGCGTGTCCTCGAACGCCGCGGAATGCGCGTACGACGTCGGCGCGTAGAGCGGGCGTGTTACGCCCGATTGGGCGGCGACAGCATGGCTCTCGCGCCCTGCCACGACCATCGGCACATTGCCGTCCTGCATCGAAACACGAACTTCCGAGCTGCTCTCCATATCGCGGACGCGCGCGGTTCGCAGCGCGAGCGCCTCGGCAGCGACCGACTTGACCCACTCGGTGACCTCGAACGGCGATGCCGGCGGACACGCGCGCTCGAGCGCCATCGCCATGTCGCGCGCGCTCGGGAAGCGGTCGTCGGCGTCCGCGGCGAGCCCGCGCATGACGACGAGATCGAGCTCCTCCGGTACTCCGGGCACGGCCACGCTCGGCGGAGAGAAGCACCCGGCAAGGACCCGCTCGAGCACCTCGCCTTCGTTTTTTCCTCGAATGAGCCGCTTGCCGACGAGCGCTCCCCAGAGCACGACGGCGGCGGCGTACACGTCGGTTCTGCGATCGACGTCTTTTCCGCGTATCTGCTCGGGAGCCATGTACGCGAGCTTCCCTTTGAGCTGCCCCTCCTGCGTCGACTGAAGGCGAATGGCCGCTTTGGCCACTCCGAAGTCGAGCACGCGCGCGACGCCATCGACGCCAACGAGAATGTTCTGAGGAGATACGTCGCGGTGCACCACGCAGAGCGGACGCCCGTGCTCGTCGCAAGCTTCATGAGCCGCATGCAAGCCGTGCAGCACATTGACGAGAACGGCGCTGACGATGTGCGGCGGGACGCGCGTTTTCTGCCCGCGCGCAGCCCCGAGCAGATGCCACAACGACTCGCCGTGCCCGTACTCGAGGACGATGAGCACTTCGTTCGCCTCGGTCACCACATCGAGAGTCGCGACGACGTTGGGGTGCTGCACGCGCGCGGCGAGGCGCGCTTCATCCACCAGCATCGTGACGAACTCCGGATTTCGCGCAAGGTGCGGATGCAATCGCTTGATGGCGACGGTCTTGGTGAAGCCCACCGGCCCGAGCATCCGACCGAGATAAACGGACGCCATCCCGCCCGAAGCGATCTCGTCGTAGAGCGCATACCGCCCGACCACGCTTTGTGCGCCAGGTTGCTTGTCGAGGGGCATGGTCGGATGCATGGTCCCTCCTCAGCGAAGCTCGTTCGTCCAGGTGCAGCGATAGGGATGCGTCGCCGAAGGCGCCGCCCACGTGGTGAAGGTCGGGTAGAGATCGTCGAATTGAGGGTCGGCGGGCTGCCACTTGCTCACGCCCAGAAGAAGATGGTCCTGGGTTCCCAACTCGAGGTCGGACGACCAGAGCTCGGTTCCCGTCCCGTTCGGCAGCGAACCGTGGCGTATGGCTTCCAAGAGATCACGTTCCGAAGGCAGGTGACCTCCCAGCTTGCGGCAGGTGTCGATCGCTTCGGTAGCTGTGGCGGGCGGGGCTCGATCGAAGCTGTCGAACCACATTTTCATGCCCGACGTGCCGGGGAACGTGACGAGCGTGCAGCCGCCAGCACACGCCGTCATCGCAGGGCCGGCGTAGCTCGTGTCCACCGGGTAGAAGATGCAACGGAAGGGATAGGTATTGGTGTGCTTGAAGGACCAGGTGACATCGGCGTCGTTCACGTAGAGTTGCCGCGGCTCGGTTCCCGTCCAGCGCTTGTTGCTCACGGTGAATTGTGTGCCCTCGTGGCCTGTCTGATCGCTCGTCCAAAGCCATTCGCCCGATCCATTCGGAAGCCCTTGGGCGATGAATTCGCTCAGCTCGGTGGAGGTTGGCAGGTGGCCACCCATGCCGTTGCATTTGTCGTTCGCGTCCACATACGTCGTCGCGGCGACGTCGTGCGCTTGGCTCTTTCGGCCAAGCGGGCTGACCCACGAATCTGTCACCGTCGCGGGGCTCGGACCCGCGCTGTAGTTTTCGCCCGCACACCGAAAGCGATAGAAGTTGGTGAAATTCCCCCACGTCAGCCCGTTCGTTGCACCCTTGTACTCGTAGGTGAAGCTCGGGGCGCTGGACCAGCCGATGAGCGCATCGTTTGCGTAGTGCACGTCGTCCGCCGTGCGCAACCACTCACCGCTCCCACTGCCAAGCCCCTGCTGGATGGCCTCGGCGAGCATGCGCGCACCGGCGAGGCGCCCCTGGTGGAAGGAGCACTCCCAGATGGCGCCCCCCTTGTGCAAGGGCGCGCGATCGCGCGAGTCCACATTGTGCTTTTTGCCCTCACCGTCGACGGCAAAGCAATCGCTGCCCGAAAGACCGTTGCAGTTGTGGCCCGCATAGACGGCCAGCAGGCTCGGAGGACAGACGCAGCGGTAGTTGAGACTCGTCGAGTCCGACGTTTGCGCGGTATTCGCGTCGCTCAGCCGAACGTCCACGTGTGCGCTCGGGCCGTAGGGAACGATGGACCAGAGCCAGTTGGTGTGAATCGTCTGTCCGACGTTCGCCGACTGCGTCGCGCTCACGCGATAGAGCTCCGTCGCCGTAGGAAGGCGGCCGCGAAATCCCTCGCAGGTCTTCTTCGCTTCGTCCCAGTTGGTCGCCGCGCGCTCGAGACCGTCCCACGACCAGCCCCACGTGTCGGAGATGGCGGTGCCGTTCAGCTGCGTTCTGCAGGCAATCACGCATTTGCCAGCGACACATTCTTCATTCCCGCTACACGAAGTCCCGCATTTTCCGCAGTGTTTGGCATCGGTTTGCAAGTCCGCGCACGAACCCGTGCAGTTGGACTGGTTGGTCGGGCAGTTCGCAGTGCACTGTCCGTTGCCACAAACTTCGCCCGCTTTGCACGCGATGTCGCAGCGCCCGCAGTGCTGCAGATCGTTCGAGAGCTCGTAACACAACCCCCCACAGGGGACCTGACCACCGGGACAGGAAACCTGGCAAACGCCGTCGTTGCACGTCTCACCCGCTTTGCACTCCTGGCCGCACCCACCGCAGTTTCGAACATTGGAAGAGATATCGAGGCAGACGCCGTCACACCCGTTCGAGCCGATGGGACAATCGTCCGGCGACCCACCTTGCCCGTTCGAGAAACCGTCGACGGGGGACCCCAGAAGCGAGCACGCGGCAATGACGGGCCACAAAAGCGTCGCCATCACGCGCGCCAAGGGACTCGAGCGTTGACCTATGAGCTTTGCGCCGAGCATGTTCTTGCCGCGCCAAAACAAGGCTACAGCATAGCACTCATTTTCCGTTCAGGAGGTACGGTGCCCCAGCCTCCCCCCAGCTTCCCGGCGGCCTTCGCCGAACGTCGCAAACTCCGCGCTTGCCTCCGGGTGACAACTTGCGTTGACCTCGATGACGTAAATTTCGTTTTGCGGAGTGAAGCGTAAGTCGACGCGGCCGTAGTCGCGCACGCGAAGCGCACCTTCCGCGCGGCACGGAAGATCGCGAGCACTTCGCGCCTCCACGAGACCGCGCCATCGAGCTGGACTCACCGGAAGCCCCGTTTGCAGATCGCCCGAACGGACGTCGCGCGGATGCCATAGTACGGCATGGCCGACTTCATGTATGCCTGGGCCCCCTTGGCGCGGGCCGGATCCTGGAGTTGGCGGGCATGGCGGCAGATTCCGCGGTAGATTCATGTAGGTCCGATGGCAAGACCGAACTTGATCGCCTCTACCTGGCCCCTCGTCATCGTCGAGTGGCCCGCGGAGCTGGACGTACACGATATCCGCGACCACTTCGCGGAACTGGCGGATCTGCTGGACGTTCGCCGGGGACCCCTCGTCGTGGTCGTCGATGGCACAGAGGCGCGCATGCTCCACTCGACCCTCCGCATGCGCACGGCGGAGGGGATCAGCGCGATCACCGCGCGGGCGGTGAGCCGGATGCTCGGTGTCGCATACGTCGCGCCCTCCGTCGTGGTCCGCGGCGCCATTACGGCGATTCACTGGGTAGCGAGGCCGCCATTTCCGTCGATCACGATGCCGACGCGCCCCGAGGCCCTTGACTGGGCACGCGCGCGCTTGCGGGCCGCGGGGCTCGAAATCGCCGAGGCGCGCACCTCGGCGTCCGGCCCCGTGAGTCGGTAGCGGCCGGCGCGGTACTCCTCGGTCTCCTGTCGGAAGTCCGGCCCGCTCGGAAAAAGAGGTGGTCATTTGTTGAAGCGAGGGCGCTCCACTCGACTCCACGACGCTCACGTGGCAGGTATTTTCACATGAGCCGCGCGCGCGCTCGCGCCGCGAGTGACGTCGAGGCGCCCGCACAGGTGTTTCCCCGCTCACGCGTAAAAATCGTAGGCATCGCGGGCCGTGGTGCACGTCCCAATGGACGATGGCCACACGATTGGTCAGATCCCGGACGCGTTCGTCTCGAATCTGTCCCAGGCGGACATGTCTCGGACAGCACGACTAGGGCAAATGCGCATTTTTTCATCGGGTACGAAGGTTGCTGATGCCAACGCATGACCCACCGAATCATGGTTGGCTGTGTGTGCGGAACGCTCGCCGCGGCGGTGCTCTTCTCGTGCTCGTCCGATTCGACCGAAGACGCGGTCGTCGGTGCTCCGAATGGGACCATGACGGACGGAAGCACGAGCGTCGGGGATGGCGGCAATGACCCACGCGGACAATCGAATGACAGCGGCGGGTCGCACGACAGTCGAGAGACAGGCGACAGCGGCGCGATCGGCAAGCCGGACGGCGGCGATTCCGGGCGTCCCTCTGTGCATCCCGACGCTGGTCCGGCCACCACGACCGACGGTGGGACCTGCCCGACCGCGCCGATCACTTTGGGAACGTCCGGGCAGGTTTTTACTCTGGGATGTGACATCGTCGCCAATGGTACGGCGTTTTCCATCACGGCCGACGACGTCACCCTCGACTTGAACGGTCATCGCGTCATCTACAATGCCAGCGCGAGCGGTAGCCACGTGTTCGGAGCGTACGTAGCGGTCGGCGTCGATCGCGTAACGATCAAGAACGGAACGATCTTGCAGGGCGCCGGAAATACTGACGACTCACCCGCGATTTATCTCTACGGGGCCTCGTGGCAAATGGGTCCGCACGACATTCACGATCTGGTGATCAAGACCACGGGATATCAATCCAACGGTATCCAAGCAGATCAAGGCTACAGCTTTAACAACTCGAATATTTATCGCACGTATATAGAAGTGCACGGCGACACGACGGCCATGGATGGCTACGGCGCCGACCCGATTACCGTTGCCGCTATGAATCAGGGCGGAATCGAGATCCACGACAACATTCTAGTCGCCGGGCATCGCGGCATGCAGCTGGCGAGAATCGGCGAAAACACAAGTAACCCGTCGTCCGTGTACAATAATAGAATCCAACAGCAACGCCGTCCCGGCAGCAAGGCTCCTTATGGCATCCTCGTGGACGGAAAGAGCCACAACGTCTCGGTCTGCGACAATCAGATCATTTCCGACGACGGTCGCGGCATCAACCTCGACGGCTGGGGGCAAGGAATTTCCGAAGGTGCAAGCGGAAACTTCGTTTACAGCAATCGTATCGACGTGCAGTACTCCGAATCCGCCACCGTCGGCGCGTACGTTGAAAATAACGTTTACGGTATTCGCGATCGGTATTCGAGCGGCGACAATAATATCCATGACAACGTGATCATGGTATCGAGCGACATTGTGGGCGATGTGTTCGGGCTCTTCGTCGGAAGCGACGCGGCCGATCCGCTGATGAACAATATCGTGATTAATGGCAACACGATCATCGCCCGTAGAGGAAAGGTATCGACGGATACGCCCATCGCGCTTCAGCTGGCGTTTTTCAGCTCGATCCGCGTTACCAATAGTGCGTATATCGCCGATAGGTTATGCGGAGTCGATTATTTGGCACAAGCGTCCGTTTCCTGTTCCACGCCCACGCCCGGTCTGACCTGGTCGAACAACCTTCCGCTGGTGATCACGGCGACGCCGTCACCGGCGGCGCCAAGCGGCGTGAGTATTGCGCGCTTCATCGATTCCTACCTTGTTGAGTGGAATAACAACTCTGAAGGCGATGTATACGAATACATCGTGTACCGCGACGGCGTGCGGTTGCCGGTTTCACCGCGCGGCGGGACGTTCTATGTCGATACGGGTATCGGTGGCGCGCATACCTATTCGGTCAGCGCCTTGACGCTCGCCGGTGTTCAGGGGCCGCGCAGCGCGGACGTGACGACCGCGGGGGCGGGCAACGCCTGGTGGTGAGGCGTTCCAAATGGCGATGGTGTCACCATTCGGCCGGGCCTGATGCCGGAGAGGCTTCCTTAGCGCGCTCCGTTTTCTGAAACCCACGTCGCAAGAATGTCTCGAGTTTGTCGCGGGCAGATACAAATCGGACATCGATACCGGCGCGCGGTGCGAAAATACCGACGTTCGCGCGCGCTACGGCACTTGCCCGAAATTTGCTAGTGCCCAGCCATGATGATTCCGCACCTTCGATGGACGACCCTCACCCGCGTGGGCATGACCGCAACACTTCCGGTGCTCCTCTTGGGTTGCTCGTCCGACGAGTCCGAGGACAAGGGTGCACGCACCGGGTCGAGCGCGCAGGAGGACGCGAGCATGCCACCAGCCTCCGGCGACGCAGGGAGCCCGCAGGTGGACGCCGCAAGCGATGCCCGCCCAGATTCAAGACATGTCGACTCGGGAGGCGACGGATCGGGCGACAGTGACGCCACTGTGCCGTGGGACGCTGGCGGTCCTCTTCCCAAACCGCGCAGCGGGAGTCCTTACATCAATGTTTCGGCGCTCGCGTATGGCCGCACTCCGTCGTATTCGCCCAGCGAATGCACAGAAATCGGAAAGCGTTTCGGCGTCGTGCTCGGAACACCGGGTGGGACGTGCTCGTCCGCGTCCGCCAAGGCGGCAAACCCGAACGTAGTCCTTCTGAGCTACATCAACACGTCGAATATGACTCTGGACGACGGGCTCTACCAGTACGCGCAGGCGCACGGCGGTGTCGATCTCTTCGCGCTCAACGCGGTCACATCGGCGCTCCAACAGATCGACGGTAAGAACATCAACTTGTCACCCGGCGATCGGGTATCGAGCTACGCGCACAGGAGCAGCAACGGGCAAACGGATCGCTGGCAAACCGACTACACATCGGCCGCCGCGCGCCAACGCCTCCTTGACTACGTTGTCTACCAAAGCGCACAAACCAAGGCGGCGGGGTGGGACGGGCTCTTCATCGACAACGAAGATCGCGGTTGCGGGTACTCGGGGCATCTTGTGTCTGGCACCGTCGAGGGTGGTTTCACGGGTCCCGCCGATCTCGACCAGGGAGCGCAAATGGAAGCCAACTGCAACGCCCTGAAGCTCTTGCTCGACCAGCAGATACCGTCCAACGTCTATCTCGTGCACAACACAGGCAACTACGGGACGCGCACGCTCAAGTCGGCCCCTTGGTTTTGGCAAATTGGCACGACACAGGTCAACGGAACGCCACTATCACGCGAGCTTGCGGAAGCGTTCGTGGATGCGCGCGGCGCACTGCAGGAGTTCCGCTACTCGTTCACCAACGTTTTTGGAGACATTGATTCCAACTACGCGGACCTCTACGAAATTTGGACGAAGAAGGGCAGCCCAGCGAATCACCTCTACATCATGTGGTGGCTGCGCAGGGGTGCCGGCAGCGTTGCCGCCAACAGCGATCGCGTGCAGCTCTTCGCGCTCGGCACACATCTGCTCTACCAGTGGCAGGCTTCGTTCATTCGCTACGACGCCACGGACTACAACAATACGCCGCTAACGGGGGACTGGTTCGACGCCATGGGTACCCCGCTTGGAAACGCCTCCGGTGGCAAAACCCAGATCGATGCTCGGACGTACCGGCGCGACTTCCAGAATGGTGTCGTAGTCGTGCGCTTCCGCACGAGCGACAGCGACGACTACACGAGCAGCGCCAACTACGATCTCGGCGATAGCTACCACCCCGTCAGCGCGAACGGCGGTATCTCGGCCACGTCCGTCACGAGCGTGACCCTCGCGAACTCGGAAGCGTTCTTCGGCGTGCTGGATCCGAACTTCCAGTAACGGGCCGACGTACGCCCCGACCTCACGGGCTACAGCATCGGAAGCCGATCCAGTCGCTCTTGGTCATTCGGGGTCTCGTTTCGTCCGTCCCAGCGTGCCGGCACGTCATGACGCGCCACACGAGCCTAGCTAGAAGGGCCGTCGGCTGCGGGCGATGGCCAGGCGTGCGATGGCGTTGATCAAATCGGTGTACGACAGCCCGGCAGCTTTCGCCGACGTCGCAAACTCCGCGCTTGCCTCCAGGTAACAACTTGCGTTGACCTCGATGACGTAGATTTCGTTTTGCGGAGTGACGCGTAAATCGACACGGCCATAGTCGCGCACACGAAGCGCGCGGTAGGCCTCGACCGCAACCTGCTGCAGGCGCGTCTTCAGGACGTCGGAGATCTCGGCGACCTTCGAGCGGGTGCCTTTGTACTCGCGGCTCGACTTCACCCACTTCGCGCGGCGGCCCAAGATTTTGGGGATGTCTTTGGGCAGCGCCGAAAAATCCATTTCGATGGGCGGCAGGGCGATTGGTTTCCGATTGCCCATCACCCCCACGTAAAACTCCCGCCCCTCGATGTACTCTTCGACGAGTGCGGAGTCCTTCACCTTTTCGTGGATGGCGATCACACGCTTCATCATCTGCGTCGTCGACCGGACGAGCGAAGACGTCTCGATGCCGATCGACGCATCCATGCGCAAAGGTTTCACGATGAGCGGCATGCGCAAGCGAACGCCGGTGTCGGGGAAGGAGTCGCGCCGAAACACGGCATAGTTCGGGAACGGAACGCCGTGGTAGGCGAGAAGCTCCTTGGTGAGCGCCTTGTCTTGGCGCAGATACAGCTCTCCCGGGCCGCCGCCGGTGTGACGCACGCCAATGAGCTCGAGCGCTCCGGCAACCGCCACGTCACCGCGAACGTTCTTGCCCCATTGCTCGACGAGGTTGAACACAAGATGCGGCTTCTGCTTTCGCACCCCCTCGATGAGGTGGTTCACGTCGTTGTGAACGCCGAGGATCTTCACCTTGTGGCCCGCCGTGCGAAGCGCCTCGGCGACTTGATCGACGACGACGTCGTACTCGACCGCACCCTCCTTCTCCAGGAAGGTGAGCACGGTCATCCGCATGTTCGGGAGGTGATGCTTGTCGTTGGGGCGCGCCATCCGCGTTCGCGACCATCCTAGCGCTACGTGGGTGTGCTGGATAGCGCACCCACACAGTCTCGCTCACGACCTGGCTGGTCTGGGCCTTGCCAGGCTGGCATCTCGGTGACGGCTTACTGTGACGCTGCTTCGGATTGTCCTCGAGTCTTCGCGGGACCCTTTCGCTTGCGCGCGGCCGCACGCGCTTGATTCGAGAACGCACGCGACGACGCTGCGCCGCGGCCCTCGCGCTGAAGCGCGCGTGAAGTGGCGCGCGATCCTTCCCCCTCTGCGTCCTCCGCGTCTCCGCGGTTCATGTCTGCTCTAGAAGGAGCGGCAGTATGGGACCGGGCGCCTAAGGAACGTAGTTGCCGCTCTGCAGCCAGTTCATGGCCAGCGCCGTCACCAGGCTCGTCACGGCGATGGTGAGGCGCGGTTCCTGCTCGACGGTGTAGGTCAGCTCGAGCGCGTCCGCGCGCTCCGCCAAGAACTCGAGCAGCCAGCGCGTTCGCTCGGGCAAATGCCCCGTCCATTGAAATACGCTGGCGGGAAGCTCGTGCTGAATGCGCTGAATGAGATCGCTCGCCGCCAGACGAACGGTCATCGATTCGGTCTCGGTGAAAATCGTGCGGAGCATTTGTTCGAGCTCGGCGGGACGCTCGGTGGGCAGGCCAGCCGTTCCCCCTTTGTAATACTGCTCGAGCGAGATGGACAGGCTCGCGATGTCTTCGTCGAACTCGGCCGTCGTAATGAGCGGCTCTCGGTCGAAGAGGTCGGCCATCGTGCGTGCGCAATACTCGAGCTTGCGAAGCGCCCCCGGCCACTTGGCAAATTCCTTACGCCAATCGAGCCCCGGCGTAAGCCATATGGCAAACGTCTCTGCCCAGTCTTCGTCGGGATGCTTTTGCGCGTACCAGCCCGGTAAATGGTGCACGAACTCGCGGCTGAACGGCCGCGGCCGGTACTCGTCTTCGTAGGGCTTTTCCATCGAGCCGAAGCGCTCGATCCATTCCTTCGTCTCGTAGAGCTTGTAGGCATAGTTGACGACGTGCCCCATCTCGTGGCGGAGATACTTGAGGATGTCCTTTGGACCGCTCCCTTCCACGTGACACGCCTGCTCGGCTTGGAGCATGGTGAGCTCTGGCCGGGCGAGATAAAAGGGGATGGCAATCGCGATCGACTCGTAGGGAACGCCCCATTCCGTCGACAAATAAAAGCGCGGCTTGATCTTGGTGATGCCTGCCGCCATGAGCTCTCCCTCGAACGCTTCGAGGACGGGCTCGAGCGCCGTACCCGTAATGGTGAGGCCGAGATCGCGAATGGGGGTCGCGCGACGGCTTCCGCCTTCGAAGGTGGCCGGCATGCTCATGGGACGACTCCGAGTGCCGTGGCCGCGAGCGCCGCGCGAATGACTTCGCGCACCGGAACATTGTGGGCTTTCGCCGCGGCAAGGCACGCGTCGAACTCGGGCTTCACCTGCGCCGGGCCAAACGGGCCACTGGCGATCTTCACGGGGACGTCTCCGTACGGCGTGTGCACCATGCGCGTTTCGCGCGGTCTTTCGACGCGCGAAACGCCATAGCGGCGTAGCCCGATGCTCGTTGTCTCCCGCAACATCGCGTTCGACACCGCATCCGCTCGCTCGATGGGGCAGATGGCGCTCACCGTGAACGCCGGACGTCCCTTCTTCATGGTGATGGGCGTGGCCCATGCGTCGAGCGCGCCCGCCTCGAAGAGCGCCTCGATCGCCGCGGCGACCAGCTCGCCAGTAGCGTCGTCGATGTTCGCTTCGATGACCGCGTGCGTGTCGCCCACGTGCCCGCGCGACGAGTCAGAGCCTAGGACCGCCCGAAGCAAGTTCGGCCGGTCTTTGAGGTTTGCCCGGCCCGAGCCCCAGCCGATGCGCTCCGGCACAATCTCGGGCCAACGCGCACTCGCCCGGGCGTTCGCCGCCACGATCGCCGCTCCCGTGGGCGTCACGAACTCGAAATCGAGCCCGCCGTCGTAGGTGGGAATCCCACGCAAGCACTCGACCGTGGCCGGCGCCGGCAGCGGCAGGACGCCGTGACGCGCTTTGACGAATCCACGTCCCAGGGGGAGCGGCGAGACCACCATTTCCGCGCCCAGCCATTCGAGCGCGGCCGCGCTGCCGACGATGTCGATGATGGCATCGATCGCGCCGACCTCGTGAAAGTGCACATCGTCGAGGGCGGCCTTGTGGACTTTGGCCTCCGCCTCCGCCAGCCGCAAAAATGTCTTTTCGGCGCGCGCACGCACGCCGGGCGCGAGCTTCGATTCTGTCAAAATTCCCTTGATCGCACCGTACGTCCGCTCGGGCTGCGCCGCGTCCACGTGAACGTCGAACGAGGAGGCTACGATGCCGCTCCGGACGCGCGATCCGAAGTGCAGGTGGTAGCCGGCAATCGGTAACGTCGATGCCGCGTCTGCGACGACCTCGGCCGGGACGCCCAGATCGACCAGCGCGGCGATGACCATATCGCCCGCGAGGCCGCTCGGTGCATCGAGAAAAAGGACTTTTCCTTCCCCGACCCCACGCTCTAGGTCGGGCCGCCATCCCCTGCGTGACCGCGGGTGCTCATGGTCGTGATCGTGCCCGTGCCCATGCCCATGCCCGGGCTCATGCTCATGTTCGTGCTCGTGGCCGTGGTCATGCCCCTCGTGACCCATGGCTCACCTCGCCGCCCGCGCGCGCAGAAGCCTCGCCGCCGCGAACGCCGCACCGAATCCATTATCGATGTTTACGACCGTCACACCTGACGCACATGAGGTCAGCATCCCGAGCAGCGCCGCGATGCCGTGAAATGCCGCGCCATAACCAACGCTCGTCGGCACTGCGATGACCGGCGCTTCCAGAAGCCCTCCGACAACGCTGGCAAGTGCCCCCTCCATTCCCGCGACCACGACCACGACCTGAGCGCGCTCGAGCTCGGCCCGCTTGTGCAAGAGGCGGTGAATCCCCGCAACCCCCACGTCGTAGACGCGATCGGCGCGCACCCCGAGCATGCGCATCGTCTCCACGCACTCTTCGGCAACCGGCACGTCGCTCGTCCCCGCGCACACGACCGCGGCAGAACCGAGCTCCGCGATCGGCGCTTGCTCGATCGTGGCGGTCCGCGACGCCGGCGCGTACACGAGTGCGGGAAGCGCGCGCTTCACTTCTGCCGCTTTCTCGGCGTCCAGCCGCGTGACGAGAACGTTCTGCCCCGTCCGTGCGAGCTCTCGCGCGATTCCCGCGATCTGCACCGCGGTTTTCGCGTCACCGAGGATGACCTCAGGCACTCCCTGACGAAGCGCACGGTGGTGATCCACCATCGCGTAGCCAAGATCCGCGAAAGGCAAATCCTTCAGGCGCGCGAGCGCATCGTCGACGCTCGTGTCGCCGACGCGGACATGTTCGAGGATTTCGCGGATTTTGGTGGGATCCACAGCGTGGGACGCTAGCAAAACCCGCAGGATTTCACAGGAAGACCGAAGAGCTTAGGGGTTCTCGAGGGTTGCGAAACTCAGCAATTCCGACAAGGATGCGCTCGTGCCCCTTCCGTTCGCCCCGCTCCTCGGTTGGCTGCTCGGGCTCGGCCTGGCCTGGGCGGCTCGAGGAGACCGCCTGGCAGAGGACGGTCCGTTCATTTTGTCTCGTCCGTTCGCCATTTCGGTCTCTCTTGCGGCCTTCGTGTACGCGCCTGTGCTCGGTTACTTCGTCGCGTTCCACGGCGATTGGTCTTACCTGTACGCCGTGCGATGGCACACCGTGCCGTCCGCGGTCGACCTCGTCCTGGTCCTGACGGCAAGCTGCACGATTCCACTCGGGCTCGCTGCAGGGCGCGCTCCAGCACGAGCGGGTCGACGCGCGCCGCTCGTCCGCCTTGCCGCCGGTCCGGCCGGCTTCGCCATCGTTCTCGGCGTCCTTTGCGCGCACCGCTTGGCGACCAGCGCCTCGTACGCGCAGTACCACGGTGCGTTCGGCGCCCTGCCCATCACGTCGAGCGCACTCGGCCGCGGAGTGCTCCTCGCTGTCGTGGTGCTCGGCGCGGCCGTCGCGTGGAGCGTCCGCGCCGTCCGATCCTGAGAGACGAATCGTCGCTGGCGCAAATCACATCACGTAGCGCAGCGTCATCATCGCGGAGCGTTCGCCCGTGTCTTGCGGGCCCATCTCCACGTCGATCCACGCGGCAACGCGAGCGCCGAACGCGAGGTGATCGGTGATCCAGTAGCTCGTGCCGACGTTCACGAAGTGAAGGCGCGACACGTTGCCTTGTCCGGTTTGGTACTGGATCTGTGTGTATTGTACACCCAGTCCGTTCGCGCAGGCATAAGGGCAAGCGAACGGGTGCGGCATGTAGTTGAAATCGATCCCACCGCCGAAATCGACCGCCGTGTACTTGTCCGGACCGAGCTTGGCGTTGTTCGTGGCTTCGACGGTGTCATTCCGCGTGAAGGCGAAGTTGCCGAAGGGCACGAGCATGTCATTGAGGAGCTTGAGCTTCATGTTCGCGCGAATGTTGTAGCCGCGAATGTTCTGGTCGTCGCTCTTGGTCGTGTCCGTGTCGACCACCAGCCCCTGAAACGCCGCCTTGGCCTCGATGAACTGGTTCGAGTAGAGGAGCGAGGGCGTGAGCACCATCATGTGGAAGGTGTCGTCGGGAAAGTTGTTCGGGCTCTTGCCGACGGCCTGGTACGGCTGCGAGTAAAAGCGGTCGAACGGCGAGAACGTGCCGCCCACCATGAGGGCGGCGGTCGAGGAGACCGGGTTTCCCGCGTTGAAGGCGAGGCCAAAGCGCAAGCCCTCGACCAGCTTGACCGTGCCGCGGACTCCGTTGCCCATGTTGTAGCCGCTGTACAGAAGCGGATCGCGGACAGCGGTGTCCTGAAGGAACGTGTCCGCCACGTGCGCCGAGAAGTAGTCGACGCTCGCCTCGTCGGTCACGCGACCGACCTCGAACACGAACCGGTCGGGGGTGAGTCGAATCAGCTGATTTCGCAGCTGGAGCGATGCCTGCCCCTCGAAGGAGCTCGTGCCGTGCAGCGATGCGCCGCCGCTCGCCATGAGCTCGCTCTCGAAGGACAGCCAGCTTGTCGCGCTTCCGCGCAGCCCGAACCGGCTTATCGCGATCGTGCTGACGCGCGCTTGCCGGTGCTCGTTTTCGCGATTGATCGGGAGATCGGCCTTTACGCCGCCGGCGATGCCGACGAAAGGATCGATCTTGAGCCCACCCCTGGGCGGCGCCTTCTGAGCCTCCACTGGAGCAGCCTCTTTGGGAGCCTCTTTGGGAGGCTCCTTCTGCGGCTCTTGTTGTTCTTTGGGCTCTTCGTCCTCCGCGTACGCGAGAGTAGAAAGCGCCATTGCGCTGGCGAGAACCAGCGCGCCCGATCCAAAGCGAAAACTCATTTTCGTTACTTCGATTCGCGGTGAAAGACGTCAGTTCGAGGTGAGAACGCCCATGACCTGCTTGAGCCCGTTCTCGCTACGGAGCGAGCCGAAGTGGCTCTTGAACAGACCCTTGTAGAAATAGAGCGTCGGATCGGTGTCGTTGAGCGTGACTGTGAGGTTGTTTGCACCTTTCAACGCGGCGCTCCCCTCGTTCACGAACTCGTCTTGGAACGTGCCGTCCTTGGGATCTTGCATGGTGATGGTCGTGTAGCGGACCTTGTTTCCACCGCAGACGTTGGACTGTCCGTACGCACTGCTGCCGTCCGCGCAAGGCGTCTCGAACGCGCCGTCGACGCCGTTGTTCGGCTGGGCGAAATCGGTCAGCTGGTACGAGGTGCGATCGCCGAGCTCGCACGCGACGCGCCCGCGCATCGTCGTGTTTACCCCGCAAAGGTCGCGGGCCGACTTGACGCCGTGGTGCGCGCCCGACGCGAACACGAGATCCTTGATGTGGGAAAACGGTGCCTTGCCAGTGCGGTGTAGCCGGCGAAGCGCATCGCGCACCACTGTCGGACCAAGCGAGTGCGCGACGATCGAAACCTTCCGGTTTGGGTAGGCTGCGAACACCGACTCCAAGAAGTGCTGGACGATCGGTACGTACCAACCGTGGTCCATGTTCTTGGCGGGGTTTCCCGTGGTCTTGTCGGAGGGATCGTCGACCTTGTCGTAACGCCCATCAACCGCGAACGTCTTGAACCCTGCCTCGACGAGACGCTCGGAGAGCATCTTCATCTGTTGAGCTTCGGCAGGCGCGTCCGGGCTGGTGAACTTCTCGTACGCTGCCGGCGTGTCCGAATTGCCGTGCACCAGAACGACGATCGGCTTGCTCATGTCTTCGGTGCCGCCGTAGTCCTTTGCTGCGCACTTGTAGCCCGGAATTTGGGCCGGAACGTAGGAGCTCGCCGCGCGCGCGTCGAGGCCGTCGGTGGAGCAGCCGGGGTGCGACGCGATATCGCGGTAGCCGCCCTTTTCGGGGCTGGCGGTGTTGTAGGTCCCCAGCGTATCGACGTTGGCCGTGTTGGCGGTCGGATCACCCGGCGGACCGGCGTCTCCGGTGACCTTGGTTCCGCCGTCGTGTTTTGCTTCACCGACTTGGGTCAAGCAGGCGGCGCTGAGCGTGGCGAGAGCGGCAACAGTGAGAAAGCGTGTCTTATGCATGATGATACCCCTTGTCCTTCTTTGTGCGGCGCCGGATCGCGGCGAGCGCGAACGCAGCCCCGAAACCGAGTCCGCCGAGATCTGATCGAGAGGGCGCGACGCGGCATCCCGCCAAACCGCACCCCGATGGCCCCGCGGATCCGAAGTCGTCCCCTTCGGACGCTGCGGGGCCGCCGGAAGATGCTCCCGAGCTTCCGCTGCTCGAGCCTCCGCTACTGCTGCTCCCGCGCCCGCTACTTCCGCTACTGCTGCTGCTGGATGAGCTGGCGTCGGAGCGGGCGTCCGCGCTGGCGTCGAGCTTGGGCCCGGCATCGGCGACGCACGGGCCCGCGTCGGTCACGGAGCCCGAATCGCCTGCGTCCCCTGCATCGCTGGACACGCCGGCGTCGCCGCACGCGGGTAGCGGAAGCTCCGCGCTGGCGATGCCGAAGAACTGCGCCGCGTAGAGGGGGCCGCAGATGCTGGCATCGACGGCGAGATTTTGCACCGGGGTGCCGCACGCGTTCGCCGAATCGACGGGGACGCCGTGGTTCTTGCCGGTGATGGTGTACGTCTCGAGGAGCGTGACGCCGCTCCCACTCTTGTAGATGGAGTGCGGATAGCCCTGAACCGTGTCGGTCGACGTCGGCGTTTCGGTGAGCCCATGAATGTTGCTCCACTGGCGCAGGAGCTGCGTCGCATTGCTCGGGTGAACCACGGTGTCGGCCGTTCCCTGCCAGATGGACAAGCGAGGCCACGCGCCGGTGTGCCCGGGATTGGCGGCGCGCACGAGGTCTCCCCACTGCGCGGCGGTTTGGTCTTTGCCATTGATGCAGGAAGAGGACTCGGTGAAGGACTCGGCGCAGTGGTAGGGAATGCCCGCAAAGGTGACGCCAGCGGCGAACAGGTCTGGCCACGTCGCGAGCAAAATCGCCGCTTCCGCGCCGCCCGACGAGAAGCCCAGCGCGAAGACGCGCGCCGGATCGATCGAGTAGTCGGCTTTCATCTTGTCGATCATTTCTTTGATCGACTGATTTTCCCCCTGCCCGCGCGAGAGATTCGCCGCGTCGAACCAGTTGAAGCAGCGGAGAAAGTTGTTGGCGGAGGTCTGCTCCGGATACGCGACGTAGAATTTGTACTTCTCGGCGACGTCGTTGAGGCCCGTGTTCACCATGTCCGCGGCCCCTTGATTGCAGCCGTGAAGGGCGACGACGAGCGGCGCGTTGGTCGGCATGCCCTGCGGCACGTAGCGGTACATGTTGAGACCGGCGGCGTTGGTCCCGAAGCTGGTCACCGGCTCGATTGTCCCGAGCGCCCCACGCGACGAGCCGACCCGCTCAGACTGCGAAAGCGAGTCCGCGCAGCCCACGAGGGCGACGAGTGAGATCGAAGCCAGCTTGACCAGCGACAGCTTCATGACACGGCCTTGTCGGCGCGGCTGCGGAGGGCGGTCACGAGCGCGAGCGCGACGAACACCCCCGCCGCATCTGGCCGTGCCCCCGAGGCAATGCATCCGGACGCTTCATGCGAGCTGCCGGACCCCGAACCGTTACCCGGGCCGGTGTTCGTACCTGTGCCCGAACCCGAGCCCGAGAGACCGAAAAACTCCGCGATCTTCGAAGTCGAGCAAATCTTTGCGTCGAGCACGAACGCGCCGGCCGTGCCGCAACCGCTCGCGGGATCGACGGGCACGCCGTGCCCTGCCCCATCCACCGCGTACATTTCGACCGCGACCTGCCCGCTCGCGCCGTTCCAAACCGAACGCGCGGCGACGCTCGCCGCCTTGTCCGTCGAATTCGGCTCGTCGGAAGCGCCGTTGACGTTCGCCCACTGCTTGGCGGTCTCTTTCTCGTTCGAGGGATTGACGAGCGCGTCCTTCGTGCCCTGCCATACTTGAACGCGCGGCCACGGCCCCGAAAAGCTGGGATACGCGGCGCGTACTTTTTCCGCCCATGCTTTGCCGGACATCGTCTTGCCCGGGTTCATGCAGCTCGAGGTGTCGAGAGAGGTCTCCGCGCAGCCGTAGGGGATTCCCGCGATGGGCGCGCCGGCCGAGAAGATATCGGGCCAGGTGGCAAGCATGATGTTGGTCTGCGCGCCGCCCGCGGACAAACCGGTGACGAAGATGCGCTTCGGATCGATCGAGCCGTCGGCTTGCATCTTGTCGACCATCTGCTTGATGGACTCGTTCTCCCCCTCCCCGCGCTTCAGATTCGAGGGGTTTCCGTACCAGTTAAAGCAGCGGAGGCTGTTGTTCTTGGTCGTCTGCTCCGGGTAGACGACGTAGAACTTGAGCTTGTCGGCCAGCTCGTTCCAGCCGGCTTTGGTGTAGTCCGCCGCCGTCTGCGTGCAGCCGTGGAGCGCGACGACGAGCGGCGCGCTCTTGCCAATGCCTGCCGGCACGTAGCGGTACATCTTCAGGCCCGCAGGGTTGCTTCCGAAGGTCGTGACCTCTTCGATTTTGGTGAGCGCCGCTTGGTCCTCCGCGGCAGGTTCTCGCGCAGGATTGCGATCGGCACATCCGATCGTCGCGAGCACGAGAACGATGAGCGACGTGAGGGCAATTTCGGCAGGCACGGAGCGCGGACTGCGTGCCGTGCCGAGCACGACCAGCGCGGCCAAGGCGACGAGGAACGCCGCCGATACGACGGCGATCACCTGGCCCAGCGTCATGCCCGTGCCCTTCGCGAGCGCGGCCATTCCCATCGGGACGAAGGCCGCGAAGGCCGAACCCACGTGGTAAACGAGGCCGATGTGCCGAGCGCGCGATGCCGCCGGGAACAGGTTCGTGAGCAGCAAGGGCGTGACGCCGACGAACCCGAGGCCCACCACGCCGGCCGCGAACGCGCCCACGCCAAGCATGGAGGGCCAGAGACCTACGTAGAGGGGCAGGAACGGCAGGGCCAGAAGAGCTGGAGTCGCGATGGCGATTGCCGCCCCGCGGCG
>OBEQ011031457.1_pt1 | contig 26185 bp, 28 predicted proteins | sample 1670901 | NCBI WGS metagenome assembly OBEQ01 (sample SAMEA104232315, study PRJEB22302) | groundwater metagenome | biome: forest; feature: aquifer; material: groundwater | place: USA | collected 2011-08-07 | depth 5.4 m | reverse complement strand
TTTAAAATGTTTTTCAATCGAAAAAACTCGAAATACCGCAAGTATTCCTGCGTTTTTTCTCACTCAAAACATGTTAACTTCTTGCAATCTGAGCGTTCACCTTCGCATCTTGAGGTGTAATGGGTATATTAATTATGCGTTTCATCTTTTTTTATTTCAGAAACAATTTTTTTCATTAATTTTTTATAGAGATCCGGTTTAATAGATCGATGCAGCTCCATGATTTTTCTTAATTCAATCATTGAAGGTTGAATGTTATATCCTCTAACAAAATTATAGATTATTTCTTCGGGCAAATAGGTATACAAAGCAATGCCCATTAAAGAATAATTTTCTGTTAAGACAATATCATTTAACAAATACCGTATGAAATTCTGTTCAAGCATTTCATCTTCCTTTTCTCTATCTAATTTTAACAAATGAAAATATACTTCATTTTTTTCTTTAAAAATTATTTTCCATTTATCATATAAGCGAATAAAAAATTCTGATTCTAATAAATTATTTTCAAGTTTAGAAAATTGCTGTGGATTAATATCTGCTAGCAAACAGAATGGCTCCATTGCTGACATTTGTTTCTCCTTGGTTTTTGGTTTTAAATCTATTTGTTAATTTGGATAAAATTATTTGTAAAATTAAATATGTAAAATTTACTTAATAACATTTTTACTTTTTTAATTTCATTATCGCCCAAATTCGTTTACAGCCAATTAAATTTTTTTCTTCCATCTCCCTTAAAACTTCTTTTGCATATCGATGGCCATTTTTTGCAGCCAGCCTAATCCAATACTCCGCTTCATACACATTTTCTTGTACACAAAAAATAAGTCCCAATTGATATTGCGCTTGTGACTCTCCATTTGCCGCGCGATCTAATAATTTTTTATTCGCATTAAATAATTGCATATATACCTCCATCTATTTTAAAAGGTTGATAAATCTCCTCGTAAAAAATCTTTTTTTAAAAAAATCGCTTGAACACTTTTCGCATTTCAACTTCAGTGAGAAGACTTTCGTGGTTTTTAGAAACGAAGCCTAATCCTTCTCACAAATAACGCGAAATGGTTACTTATATCGTTAGGTTGTACATAAATAATTATCGATCATTTTTGTATCAATTATTGATACAATTAATAAATTGTATCATAATTTAATACAAAATAAATGGTTTTTTAGCTAATTTTCATTAATAAGTATGTTATATTGGTACAATTTATTAAAATTGCTATGAGACCCTACACAATTGGTGGCCAAAAAGGATACTTTAATGCTCAAAAATCACCCAAGAAAGAAAAAAAATCTTCTTGATTACAACGCAACGGGGAACCGCGTTAAAAGCGCACGGATGTTAACTGGTTGCACAAGAAAAGCATTTTCTGAGAAAACGGGAATAAGCGCAGCTACCTTAAGAGTGTGGGAAGAACCTCTCGCTGGTAGAAGTGGGATCACAAAAAAAGGGGCTGAAAGATTTACTCTTATCCTTCAAAGTTGCGGTATCTATTGTACCGTTGAATGGCTTTTATTAGGAAAAGGACCGGGTCCTACTCTATTAAATGTAGATAAAGAAACCATTTTTAAGAACATTGAGCCTATAACTTGGGGCGAAGAAGAAGCCATTTTTAAAGATATCGAAGCCTTTAAAGCAAATAATCCAAACCCAATAGTTGCTATTGTTACAGATGGTTCAATGATTCCTTTTTATTCTTATGGTGATTATGTTGGTGGAGTCAAACGAACGGGACAAGAAATAAATGCATTAATTGGTTGTAATTGCATTATAGAATTACCCAAAATAACTATCGTAAGAAAGATTAGCCTAATAAACAATTTAGGAAGATATACACTTAGTGCCTTGAATATCGATTCTTCTATCATTAATCCTGTCATCACAGATACTGAGATAATATCCGCAGCCAAAATAATTTGGCATCGAAGCAGAGAGCAAGTTAAAAGCATTATAATTTAATCATTCATTTAAATAGAAGGAGACATGGAGACAGTACCTATGAAAAACTTTAAAACTTATTATTTTCAAGACACTGATTTAGAAAAATTTTATGCTGCATTTAGAGAATGTGTAAAGGTATTTGGTTGTGTTTATATGGGCTACATCTATGAAGATCTTTCGCAAAATGCCAGGATAGGATTTGTAACGAACCCAGACTGGCAAAAGGAATACATCGGAAAACATCTTATTGATGATTGTCACTTATGGCAAAGTGTTTCAAAATATTTTGTAGAAACGAATAAAGAAAGCCTTATTTTACCATGGGCCATGGTAAAACCTCAGACATCTAAACAAAAAGATATCGTTTTATATAGATCTGAAAAAGAAATTGGAGAAAATGGAATTAGTTTTTGTTCTCGAACTAAACAAGGGCGAGAATATTTCTGTTTTGCCCCTGAAAAAAATGAACATCGATTCTTAAAATATGTTAGTACAAACATGGAAATTATAAGACAATATGGCTCACTTTTTAGGAAAATTTCTTATCAATCTATTCCCAAAAAAATTATTTTAATTAAGTGAAATAATAATCATCAAATTTGAAAGGAGAAAATAATGCTCTCTAAAAAAAATAGAGAAACTGTAGGCTCTAACTATCCATTTTCAACCATTATACCTGTCAGAATAACTGATATAAATTACGGTAAGCATTTAGGACATGTTGCAACGGTGGGTATTTTTCATCATGCGCGAATTTTATTTCTTAATGAAAATGGATTTGATGAGATGAATGTTGATGGTTTAGGAATGATACTTGTTTCTTCTTCTTATTCTTTTAAAAATGAAGCCTCTTTTAATGAAAAGTTATTGATACATATAGGGGTGGGAGATTATTCAAGATTAAAATTTAATTTTTTATATAAAGCCATTAATAAAGAATCGGGTAAAGAGATAGTTAGTAGCCAAGAAGAGCTAGTTTTTTTCGATTACTCTAAAGGAAAAGTCTCTAGAATTCCTGAGAGATTTTTAGAGTTATGTAAAAAATCATGTGTAAAACATACTAATTAACAAGATAAATGAAAGGTCGACGTTAGGATCAACAATGTTAAAAAATAATCCAATTGATAATTTTTTTGTTTCAAAAGATATGCATATAGGGAATGATCTTCATCGGCCAGAATGCATCCTAGCAACAAAAGATAATTTTTTATGGTGTGCAGATGCCAGAGGCGGTGTTGTAAAAATTGCTCCTAATGGAGGTCAAAAATTAATTGCAAATAGTAATAACTTAAGCAGAAAAGAAATATTAAATGGTAACGACTTACCAAATGGCATGGCTTTTACAAAAGACGGTCATATCTTAATCGCTAATTTTGGAAGAAATTGTTTAGAGATAATGGACCTAAAAGGTAATCGCAAAACATTATATGATTCAATTGATGGTAATCCGATAGGTAAAGTAAATTTTGTATTGCGCGATTCTAAAGAAAGATTATGGATAACTGTATCAACAACGAGTGATAACTGGATAGAAGTGATGTGACCTGATATTAAAGATGGATATATCGCTTTAATTGATAATGGTCACATCCGTATCGTAGCCGATAATTTTTCAGTTACGAATGAAATAAGGCTGGATGAAAAAGAAGAATATTTATATATCTCAGAAACTTGCGGCAGATGTATTAACCGCATGCGAATTTTGCCAGATGGAAACTTAATTAATATAGAAAAATATGGGCCTTCAGATTTAGGTTTAGGTGGTTTTCCTGATGGTATTACTTTTGATTCATATGGAAATCTTTGGGGTACATTGGTTTTTGGCGAAAAAGTATTTTCTATTACTCCAAAAGGTGATCTCAAAATAATTTTTGATGACGGTAATAAGGAAATATGTAGAAAAATTGATTCTGCTTTTTTTAACTGTACACTCACAGAAGAATTAATGTTATCTGGGCTCAGCAGTGTAGCGCCTGTAATGACAAGTATCACTTTTGGCGGAAAAGATCTTAAAAATATCTACATAGGCAGCGTGCTAGGTACTTCTTTACCGTATTTTCGTTCTCCAGTAGCAGGACGACCACCGATATGGTGGTAAAAATAATAGTTTTAATTTTTATATGCTATCACCGTAGGAAATAATTTTGCATCATCATAAATAAATTGTATGTTTCTAAAACCAACAGATGATAACTGAGAATTTGTTTGTTCTGATGATCGATAACATTGCCACTTTGCCTCAAGAACATCGGCAAAAACAATTTTTTGAAATAATAAATAATTCTGATTTATTTTTGACATATCCCATTCACATTGAGCTGTTAAAGTAGGAGGATAGGTTAAAAAACTTGTTACTAATTTTCCATTTGGTTTTAATGCATTATAAAATTGCCGATACAACTCAGTCACTTTTTCATCGTCGGTCTCATAAACATTTAAACCATTACTTGAAATAAGATCGAATTTATCTTGAAATTCTAAGTGCCAAGCATCTTTCTGAATTAATTTTGTAAATCGTAATATCTCTTGCTGTTCTGCGAGTTTCTCCGCATCATCTAATGTGGTTGAATCATAATCAATACCTATTAAATGAATGCTATCGATATTTTTATAATCTAAATAAATTAATTCACCCATCATGCCACAAGGAATACACGCTAATGTTGCATTGTTCTTAATTTGCTTTTGATTTTCTTTTAGAAAAATTTCAAATCGTTGTTGAGTTGCTAACATGGTTGGTGCGCAATTTAATAAAAAATTTTCTACTTCTGTTAACGACTCGTTACGGTTATTTTTTCCTGTTTTTCGCCCAAACCAAGGATGAGTTAACATGTAATGCGTCCAATAGCCATTAATGCCTTGGTGCTGTAATAAATATCGTCCAAAATCAAATTGGTTAAGTTGTTCGAGTAGTTCAAGTTGACGAAAAACAGTGACATGGGGTTTATCCCCTTGTTTTTTAATTCTCTCAGTAATTTTTTTGATAGTAATCTCTAATGTCTCTGGAGAAATAATATGAGATATTAATCGTTTTTGGTCTGTGATGTTAGACATCAGACGTATCCTTATTTTTTCTATATCTTTTTACTCTATTCAACAATAATAAACCTTATTACTATTTAACTGATTATTTCTATTCAATTATTGTTTCTATGATAACAACATTCTTTATTTGTTTTATTCAGAAAATTTTCTTTACTTACCCTGCAAAAAAACATGATTAAATAAATTTCGCATTATTTGACATGTAACATCATAAATACCAAAACATTGTGATGCTCTTAGTCCAGCTACATTTAAGTTTCTAACATTATTTTCTATAATCCAGTTAACAATACATTCAAGCTCCTGATCTTGTTTATTGGTATCCCAAATAACATAGGGCTTATTGATTTCTTTTGCGATATTTATTGTGGATAATGTACCACCTCTTCATGTCCTAGATGGTTTCCATAATTAACTTCGCTAATCCTAACTTTAAGTATTGTTTGAAAAAATGGTTCTTTCACGGAAGGAATTTTAAAATTTAACATTGCTTTTTCACTCCAAATTTATCATCCATAAAATAAAAATACGATTCTTCCGCCATAAGCAAGAACAGCAACACATGGTTTTTTGTTCATCATTTTCCCCTATATTTAAATCATTTGATAGCATTCGGGGCGGGGGGAATCGAACCGCCGCTCTACTCTCCCAGAGAGTATGCTCTAACCATTAAGCTACACCCCGATAAGTCATCACATTTAAATACAGTAACCAAATAAAATAAATAAAAATTTAAGAATAAATTTTATTTAAATATAATGTCGGTATTTTTCTGGCTACACTATAAAAATAACGCATCACTTTATTATCTGCTGCAAAAACAAGGCAATTTTGATAATGCTCGTTTATCACAATTCCCATAACCGCATACATCATGCCTTGATCTAATACCACATTAATATAATCTTCTAATGATTCTTTTTCACCATACCAGCGACTATATAATGCTTTGCGATTTTCTACAATTCGCAACAACACGTTTTTATCAATACCACTATATCCATAATCTTTATTTTCAAATCTCTGCTTAATAGATTCAATGTTAGTTTTCCATTTTTCCTCATTGCATAATTCAGTGAACATCATGACCTTCGCGTTAATCGGACATACAGCTTTAAAAGCTTCTTTACTTAAAGCCGTTCTTCTAAAAAATTCTTCTTTTGTTATGCTAAACGTTTTTAAATTATCTTCTGAAAAAGCTTCAAAATCAGACATCGCTACTATAAATTCCGCATTAATATGACAAGCCTTAAGAGTTTCCGATAAATTTTTAATAGCGCTTAAAACCCATTGCGCAATAATGCCATTTTCACAACCTAACTCTGTAAAAGTAAACTCTACTGGGCATGTTGGGTTTCCTGTATACGTAAATGCATAGTCAGGACATATTGGAATAAAGACAGTTAATTTATTTCCAGCAATTCCTGAAAATAATAATTTGACAATTTCTTCCATTTCGTTCGCTGGCGGATAATAAATTCCTGACTGTTTCATAAATTTATCCAAACTATTAATTACGGAACTGGGTAATTTATTAATACATAAATATTTCCTATGTAAAATCGTATCACTCATTTCGTTTACTTGATCAAGTAATAATGAGAGCAATGAAGGTCTCAAATTATGTACCCTAGGAGCATCTATTTCGTTATTTGATTGGCCAGCGCTCCAAACGAAATTTGGATATTTATCTTTAATCAAGTAATAAAACGGTAAATATCGTGGTTTTATGTTTAGGCTTTTAAGTTCTTCTAACTTTTTTTGGTAAAGAATTCTTAAATGATCAACTTGGCTTTGGTTAACGTTTTTTGGTAATTCTTCTTTTGCAATAACTTCGCCATTAATAATTTTATTTAAAATATTTCTGGAAGTTTTTCCCGTAATGAGGCCATAGCTTTCTATGATGTTATACGCCAACTCGCTTCTCATATTTTTCAGATTCCATTTCTTCCGCTATTGCCTGCCAAAAGTTAGCAAATAAATTAAGATGCTCGTTAAAACCATAAATAGCTTTCTCAGCTAATAAGTCATCTGTTTTAATGATACTTGTTACTGCAGATAAAGCTTCTTCTCGATGATCTTTTTCTGCAGAACCAATATGAATATAAAAAAACTCACAAGATTCATGAAAACTACTTAAATTAGGCCATAAATGAGCGTAATTTCTTGCACCTTCATATAACAAACTAATCATATTGTATGCTTGGCACTCAAGTGCAAGCTGAGCACCAGCGCCTACGGCAATATTTTGCGAATAGAGATTCTTTTCACCTTCTGTCAACTTTATAGTTTCATCTAATAATGGCATTCTTCTCTTTAAATTTTCTATGGAAAGATAACCTGGCTTTCCTAATTTTTCCGCTAAATCATCACAGAATTTTTCAAAAAGTACTGAATGTGCTTTTTCCGCTTTACCATAACCCAATTCAGAAAATAAAATTTTTGTATATTCAACTCGAGCATGAATAACTTGAGTATTAGAAATTAATCTCGCTAAAGTTTCAGGAAAACGCCAAGAAAATTCCCAATAATTTAATGCAAAAATTGCAATATCTTCTATGGGTAATGGTTGCGCTACCCATTTACTATAAAAGTTATTATCTAACGCCTTATGTGTTGGTATTAAATCAATTAAATTAATTAATTCTTTCATGAGAGCGACACTCATTATGGGCACCATTTTTTTACTTTTATACACACTAAGAACAAGCATTGAGAGAAAAAATTGGAACGCCTTTCTAATCGACAGACTGCTTCCTGATTATGTGCAATTCAGAACTAATATCCGTGCATTTCCAGCAAGGCGCGCATAATACCGTAATATCTGGAATTATACAAATTCATTAACCCATCAAAACATTAATAATGAAGACAATTTCATGGCACCACCAACCCTCTCCCATCTTCAACAATTTCTATAAAAATCCCGTTAGGATCTTTAATAAAAAAATATTTTATGCCTGTTTTTCCTTGGGTGATGGGAGTAATAATAGAAAAATTTTTCTGGCGAAATAATTTTTCCGTATTCGTTACAGATTCAACTTTTAATGCAAAGTGTTTAATACCAATTATCTTTAAATCTTGTTCTAAATTATCAATTTTTTTAGGTTTTTGATAATTATCAAAATAAAACAACTCCATAAAACAATCAGAATTTTTCAAATGTGCTATTTTATTTTTTTTATCTTCAGATTCCCAAATCAAAGCAGGCTCAAATCCTAAACAAGAATAAAAATTAATTGATTCAACCAAATTAATCACACTTAAAGAAATATGATGGAATGTAAACATTTTTATCCTAAAAATTAAAGTAATTCTTTTTTATTGTCATTTACTTTCCTTTTTCTATCCAGTAAATGTTGGGGACATCATAAAATTCGTTCTAACCTTTAATCTGCACCCCGATAAGTTAGAAAATAGCTTAATAATTATCACTCCGTACTATCTATCAATTTTAAAACCTTCTCCGGATAGCGTGCGCCGGCAAACTGGAATGTAGCAAGAAATTGCGTGAGCGCCTCCCAATCTGATGGCGACATAACACGCGCAGCGATTCGGTTTGATCTGCTGGACCATAAGCATATGACATGCCCATGCAACCTAACCCTAATGCAGAAACTTCTAAACCTTGTTGACCTAAATTTCTTTTTTCCATGATAAAAACCTTTTGTTTGCTGTGTTATTAATAAGGGGTAAAAACGTGCCATTAATCTACTAAGAATAAATGATGATGTCATTATTAATAAAACTTGATTAATGAATCTTGATTTTGCTATTTTCCGGGCGTAACATCCGCGTTGAAAATAATACCAATCAAAAAAAACGTCATTGCTGCGCTCGCACTGTTAAAAATAATACTGTCATATCGATTAACACACGCAGTGCAGAACTTCATCTAAACTAAAACTTAAATCGGAATATCTCTATGCCTATCACTTTGCAAATGATCAAAAATACTTTTATTCAAGTTATATCACTCACGCAGTATGAAACCACATGGGCGACCAAATGAGGGGAAGCGCGACCCTAAAAATAAATTTATTAGTGTATTCTGTTAGAAAAAAAGACAATAACTATTCTATTTTGATATCATATATAGTACTATTCCATGATCAGAACTTCCCACAAATTACTAGAAAAAATGCGGCAAAATCCACGTGACTGGCGTATAGAAGAATTAGAAACCATGGCAAAATATTATGGTATTAATATACGTAAATCTGGTGGTAGTCACGTAATATTTGACCCTCCTGGATGGATAGAATTATTATCTATTCCAGCTCGCCGACCTATAAAACCAATTTATATAAAAAAATTGGTTTTATTAATTGATGCATTAGGAGAAGACTAATGGCCAAAAAGAAAATAGATTATCCATTTACTATTCGCCATTTATCAAAAGAAGATGGCGGAGGATATTTCATTGAATTTCCAGATTTGCCTGGTTGCATATCAGATGGAGATACTATTGAAGAAACTATTATAAATGGGTGTGATGCCGTATCTTGCTGGATAAAAGCTGCTAAAAAAGTTCATCGGGCTATTCCACCACCAGGAAGCTTCGAAAAACAGAGTGGGAAATGGGTACAACGCGTACCCAAATCAATACATTTACGACTTGTTGAAAAAGCTGAAGAAGAAGGGGTTAGTTTGAATACACTCGTCGTTATTTTACTTGCAGAAGCTTTAGGTAAAAGTAAATCACGTCATAGTAAAATATATCGATAAAATAATTCTTGTTGCTTTTATAAACGAGAGTTTATGAAAAGTGAAGATTCTCAGAACTAAAAATCGCCAACCAACTCATCCTGGCGCTATTTTGCATGAAGATATTTTACCGTCATTAAAAATTAGTCAAACAGAGCTAGCGCATCATTTAGGTATATCACGTCGTACCGTAACTTGATTAATAAAACTTGATTTTGCTATTTTTCGGGCGTAGCATCCCCGTTGAAAATAATACGAATCAAAAAAATATCATTGCTGCACTCGCATTGTTAAAAATAATACTGTCATGTCGATTAACACCTGCAGTGCACAACTCTATCTAACTAAACTTAAATCGGATTACACCCTATGTCTCTCACTTTACAAATGATCAAAAATACTTTTATTAAAATAAGCAAAAGTATTAATCGCACGCCTGTTTTAACTTGTTCAACACTAGACAACATGACGGGTGCGAAACTTTTTTTTAAATGCGAAAATTTTCAGAAAACAGGCGTGTTTAAATTTAGAGGAGCGTGCAATGCCGTTTTCTCCTTAACAGCAACAGAAGCAAAACAAGGTGTAGCAACACATTCATCGGGGAATCATGCAGCTGCAATTGCGCTCGCTGCAAAACAATGCAATATTCCGGCTTATATTGTCATGCCGAATAATGCGCCTGCGGTAAAAAAAGCAGCCGTCGAAAATTATGGCGGCAACATTACTTTTTGCGAACCTACTTTAACCGCAAGAGAAACAACATTAGCTGAGATTGTTGAGGCCACCGGCGCTAAATTTATTCATCCTTTTAATGACGAACGCGTCATTGCAGGACAAGCAACCATTGGCAAAGAAATATTAGAACAATGTCCGCCATTAGATATGGTTGTTGCACCTGTGGGTGGCGGTGGTTTATTAAGTGGTATCGCTTTTTCAATGACCGCTTTATCGCCAAGAATTAAAGTGATTGCAGCAGAACCTGCCATGGCGGATGACGCTTATCAATCATTTAAAACCGGAAAATTGGTTACTTCAGTCAATCCGCAAACCATTTGTGATGGCTTATTAACTTCTCTGGGTGATTTAACATTTCCTATTATTCAACAACGCGTAAATAATATTTTAACAGCCAGTGAAGAATCTATTATCAAAGCGCTGCGATTAATTTGGGAACGAATGAAAATTATTGTCGAACCTTCTGCTGCTGTACCACTCGCTGTGATCTTGGAAAATCCGGAAATATTTAAAGGAAAAAAAGTAGCGATTGTGTTATCGGGTGGGAATGTTGATATTCCATTTTTAACTTCTTTGATGTATGGCGAGGGAGAGAAAGAGCCGGAAGTTAAAAAAGAAAAAAGCAGAAAGAAAAAACCGGTTTAAGATAGTTGAAGAAACAGCAATCCTTTTATAAAAAATGATGGAAACAAGCGGACTTATAATCATTTTATGTGATATTCGTAAATATACCCATTACACTTCAAAATGCGAAGGTTAACATCTCATCTTGCGGCGAATTTAAAATGTTTTTCAATCGAAAAAACTCGAAATACCGCAAGTATTCCTGCGTTTTTTCTCATTTAAAACATTTTAATTTCTTGCAATCTGAGCGTTCACCTTCGCATTTTGAAGTGCAATGGGTATATTTATTCATGTTTATTTACTACATTTATCTCATAAACTAAATTACTCGTAGCGCCTGTTGTCATTAAAATATTTTTCTCAACTAATTCTTTTAGCTCTCGTTGAAGCGTCCTACGTGTCACATCAGGACAAATTTTTTCGAATTGCTGAATAGTAATACTCCCATTTTTTGAAATGTACTTTATCGCTAATTTTTGACGAGCAGACAAATGATATTGTTTTATTATTAAATCTTGTTCTATTGCTTCTTTACCTAGTGATTTTACTTCTTGTAATTGCGTAGATAATCCATGAACAAAATATTTAATCCATCCAGTCATCTCCATATCATTCTCACGAACGCTTTGAATTGCTTGATAATATTCGACTCTATTTCGATCATAATATTCACTAATCGTAAATAATTTTTTAAAATCATAACCACGTTGATATAAACATAATGTCGAAAGTAATCTTGCTGTACGACCATTCCCATCTAAAAATGGATGAATATGAACCAACTGAAATTGAGCAATACCCGAAATCAATACAGGATGAATTTCTTTTTCATTGTTAATCCACTCCACCAATTCTCGTATTATCTGTGGCACTTCAAAGGCTGGTGGTGGAGTATAGATAACTTCTTTTGTTTTTGAATTAACCACATAGTTTTGAATTTTACGATATTCGCCTGGTGTAGCTGAATTGCCTCTCACATTTTCTACTAAACGTTTGTGAATTTCTCGAATTAATCCCTCAGTAATTGGTTCTCCATCACCTATATAAGCTGATACCAAATCAAACGCTTTACGATAATTTAGTAATTCTTTTGCATCATCAGGATTAACCGTTGCGAGATGTTTTCCTTTCCATAGTTGTGCAGACTGCTCAAGAGTAAGCTGTGTACCTTCAATATGAGTCGTATGATGTGCTTCTAATATCAACGCTTGATTTTGCATCTTCCCAATCCAATCGGCGGAAAACGTCTCAGCCTCCAAAAAACCACGCATACGTTCAATCGCTGTTAAATCATTGGTAATTGAGTTTGTAATAGATAACTTTGGCTTAAACATAATAATATCCTCTATGCTTATTATATAGATGTCACAAGAGTGTCACAAGAATGTCGTAAGATATGTCGCAAGTTTATTATAAGAATCTCTTTTTTATTCAATTAGATAACGATAAGGCAGCGAATTTCAACCAAGGCAACACGAACACATTCATTAAATAGTTCATAAACAAAAGTTATCGATGTGATCGAGAAAATCGATTATACAACCCGCTCCTCTCTCAATAGACTTTCTAAAAAATAATTAAACTAAAAACTACCAAACCATTTTTTATATTTTATATTTTTGGAGAGGCCCATGTTTTCAGATATTTCAGATAGAATAAAAATGCATGCATTTTTATTAGATACACTTGCAGAAACAACTCAGCAGTTATATACGCGCATGTTGGCAACCTACGAAGCTGCGCGCATAAAAAAAGTAAATGCGCTTACACAAGAAATAAACCCATTAAAACAATTACTGACCGCAGAGCTTTATGGTTATATTCATGAGAAAACAGCAAAATTTGACGAATTAACTAAACTGCCGATAGGAAAACATAAAGTAAATTTTGCATTAAATATTTCGCATGGTCATGAACAATATTTTTCTCATTCACCACAAGACCTCCTAGCATTATATATTTATGAAAACTGCTTAGACATGATTAACAAAATCACTGATCTAACCACAGCAAAAGAGGCGTTAAACCACCTAAGAAGAGCAGCGTGGGGAAGATTTTCGCATGTTGCTAATACGCTTAGACACTTGGTAGAAATTTTAGAGAAACATTTAGATGAGTGCGAACCATTTGGAATTGGAAATAGAAAAAATAGCTTTACTCAAGATATATTAGGAAAAAAAATTGTTTCACCGCAACAGGAGATGATACAAAAATTTCTTTACATGATGAATGATAAAATCGAACAAGATTACAATCTTCTCATTCAACAGTATCCAAGCTTACGTGAATATATAAACCTCATTCCGCAAATGGAACCATTAAAAAATGCTATTAATTATTTAAACAGCCAAATTTGGGATAATGTCGAAGCAGCAAAACAATGTTTGATTAATGATAATCTTGATAGAGATCCTTGGGTAATCGAAATTGATACCTCAAACCGTGCAGCGCGTGATTTATACCAAAAAGGGCTTGAAAATAAAATCAAAAAAGAGGAATTAGAAACATTAAAAATGTCATATGAATTAAAATTACAGACATCATCGTTCGGCATTCCTCCATCAACTATCAACGCTGCAAGAGAAATAGCCTCTGTTTTTCAAGAATCTTCTCGCGGATTTGGAATATTTCTTAATTTACGATTTTGTTTTGGTGAATCGATTTCATGGGGATATTATCAAGACCGAAAAATACATTTAGACAATAATGGTAACAGCGGACTTTATGGAATGTATACAGACGTAATATTATCAGTAGGAGGAGAATGTACTTATAAAGCAATATATTCTAGCAACTTTGAAAAAGGCGATCTTTGTTATAGTGGGAAAACTTACATCTCAAATGTATTTAATTATTTTTCAGCTGATGACTTGAAACAATTTAAAAACAACATGCTAAATTTTATTTCGCAAAAAGAAAAAAAATTGTTTCCTGTCTCTTTGCAAGTCTCTTTGCCAAAAGAAAATCAAGAAATTGATTCTCGTTATCTCAGAAAGATAGGATTATTTGGTCACAAAGATGATATCGCGCTACCACCGCAAATGATTGAATCACCTTTTGCAGAAAATGTGATGTATGAATTGTGATGACACTCGATTTCCATTACTACTAACATTACTATTTGCGCTTCAGAAAACCCTTCTTAAACCGCATTAACAAATCACTATTAATCTTAATTTTTGGTCAGCGGTTGATAAAATATTGTGTGCGCTTGAAGTAATATCAGATGAGGAAATAACAGTATGAAAACGATAAAAATTGGCATCCTGTCACAAAAAGAAATTCGCGAACGCACACTTGCCATTGCGCAAGGCAAATATAAACCCAAACCAGATGAACCTAAAATTTGGTTTACTGTCTAACAGAAAAGGCACGAGAAGATGTTTTATCAGTGATTGGTTTATTAAAAAAATTAGGTCCTCAACTTCGATATCCATACTCTTCTGGAATTGAAGAATCAGCGTATTCTCACATGCGCGAACTGAGAATACAGCATAAAGGCAAGCCATATCGCATACTATACGCATTTGATCCGAAGCGTGTAGCAATATTACTAATAGGCGGTAATAAAACTGGTGATAATCGTTGGTATAAGAAATTTATTCCTATCGCTGATAAGTTATATAAAAAACATCTCCTAAAAATGCTGTAAGTTAGTCAAGCCCATAGTCCCTCATTCATAAACAAAAGTTATCGATGTGATCGAGAAAATCGATTATACATCCCGCCTCTCTCTCAATAGACTTTATAAAAAATAAATAACGAAAAACCACCAAACCCTTTTTTATTTTTTATATTTTTGGAGAGATAAAATGTTTTCGTTTTTATTCGATATTCTTGAAAAAACAACTCGACAGTTATATACGCGTATGTTGGAATCATATGAAGTAGAGCGGATTAAAAAAATAATCGCCTTTAATAAAGATGCCGGCGCATTAAGACAAGATCTTGCTGCGAAACTCTATCGTTACATTCATGAAAGAAAAGAAAAACAATTTAAAAAACCCAATGTACTGCCAGAAAATAATTATAAATTAAATTTTTCACTGAATATTTCTCATGGCCATGAACAATATTTCTCTACTTCATCGAAAGATTTATTTGATCTGCAAATATATGAATATTGTTTAGATGTCATCAATCAAATCAACGACATTGAAACAGCAAATGGAGCATTAACCATGCTTAAACATTTTAATAAAACGGCCAAAGATAAATCTCTGACTATTACCAACACCATAGAACACATTATACAATTACTAGAAAACCAACTAGACGAATACAAACCATTTAAAGAGAGAAACAAACAATTTTTTGATGATCTATTTGATAAGAAAATAACATCCCCGCAAAGAAAAATGGTTAATAATTTTTTACATTCAATGAACAACAAAATCAACAAAAAATACAGTGCGATTGCTCAACAATATCCAAATTTAAGAGAATATATGGGTATTTATTTTCAACATCAGGTTTTAGAAAAATTCATAGAAGAACTAAATCTCAATATATTCAACAATAATAATATTTCTTGGCAGATTGAAGCATACTTTCTTTATTACAACAGCAAAAAAAATACATGGGAAGAAATAGAACCATTGGATTGGTCTGGAAGAGAATTATACAAACAAGGGCTCGATAATAAATCAAAAAAAATGAACTAGAATTTATAAAACGTTCGCATGAATTAAAATTAATAGAATTATCAACTGACACTCCCGCCGAAGTACTAGAAACTGCAAAAAAAATAGCGCTTGTCTTTCAAGAGACATCCTCATCAAGGATGGGAATTTTCTTTGACATTCATGAATTTAGCATTAAGGCTTTTGGTTATGCCATGTACAGTACATACAAGAACGGTAGATGTACGAGTATTTATCTAAAAGATGGTCCGACTATTAGATTCACCATTAAATTTGATTCTAAAAAAATAAAAAGTAATGATAACAACAGAGATTTTAAAAATGCTTGTATAGATGATTTTTATTCTCATTATTATGATTATAATTTTCTTCTTTCTTATTTTTCGCCACAAGAATTAAAACAATTCAAAAACAACATGCTAGATTTTATTTCTCAAGAAGAAAAAAAATTGTTTCCTGTCTCTTTGCAAAAAGAAAATCAAGAAATTGATTCTCGTTATCTCAGAAAGATAGGATTATTTGGTCACAAAGATGATATCGCGCTACCACCGCAAATGATTGAATCACCTTTTGCAGAAAATGTGATGTATGAATTGTAATAATCACCGCACAAACAATGCTTGCACATTTTCTTTATTTTTATTTTCATCGCCCACTAACATCTCAGCCACGGTTTTGTGGGTTCTAATCACTACATATGTCGGTGTATCAAATAAAATTTCTGCGTGATATTGCTGCAACGTCGCAGCAGTATTAATCAAAGCGGTTTTACGCACAATTAAAATTATTTCTTTTGTTGGTGATAATCGCAGCCATTCCTTTGGACTCCATTGATCTACCATATATTGTTGCAACATGGCACTCATCATAAATTCACTGGTGCGATCAGTGAAACGATATTTTTTATTGACTTCACCCTGCCGATAACCACGTTCATTCGCTAACCATTCATATTGATTCAATGGCGGCCACGCAGCAATTTGTTTGATAGATGTCATATCGATTGCGCCAATAAAATTATTTTTATCGCGCGCGAGGGAAAACATAGAAGTAAACACCAATAAAACAACCAAACCAATTTTTGCCAATTTCTTAAAAAATATTTTTTTATTTTCATCCGGCCGCGCCAACACCGCCACCAAAAATAATACTGTCACTATCGGCGCAAAACTAATCACCAATTTGTCATATAAATAATTTTTTGGATAATAATGGGTAAAGAAATTTAATAAACAATTCACAACAAAAATGGCGACACACACTAAAAATAAAACCAACATGCGATGACGCAAACGTGATTGAGTACGCGCCAAATAAAATAATTCCCACAACACCCACAGCGACAACACATATGCAAGAAACGAACGACCATTTTCTAATAAATGCGTAGAACGCACCTCATCTAAATAATCATTCATTTGCGAAAACATATTAGTTAATCCTGCCAAATCGGCCGGCAACGCCCACGCCGGTTGAATATAACCGACATGACCCACATTCACAGAATTATTAATCGTAAATTGAATAATCTTTATTGCAAGCGGCGCCACCAATAAAAATGCGAATATCACCGCACCTAAAAATAAAAAATCTCTTCTAATATCAGTCATGTCTTTTTTATAGATTTTTAATAGTAAAATCGCGCCCAATGACAGCAACAAAAAATTATAAAACTCACTATATAAAGGCAAAAACGTCGCGCTAAAAAGTAAAACTAAAATAAATGTCGCACCGGCATTCACACTCTCAAAAAACAACAATACCCATATTAAATTAAAAAAAGTGACAGCAACAATTTGCGGATAAAATCCTTCGCCCAGGTAATAAATCAATGACGCATTCGCAACTATACACAAAGCAACAACACTCATCGCACACATTTTTTTGGTGTCACTGGCCCACGCAAAAAATTTGCTCGTCGTCGTCAACCACGCCATCGTCCAAGCGCCGCAAGCAAAAATTAAAAAAACGATTGGTTGTAACGTCATATATACCGTCAATTGATTGCCCGGATAAACACTGGTTAAAAAAGCGGTTAAATACGGCAATCCCCAACGCAATGCATAAATTAAAATTTCGCGAATATAATAATGATTGGGTTCATTAGTCACGCTCGCTAAATTGCCGCCATGTAATAACCAATTTGCACTCGCCGCATAAGCAGCAACATCCACCCCTAAGCGATAATAAAAAAAATCATTTACATAATTATTCCAAAGAATCGCAATCAACAGCGCAGCGCATAAAAATAATAAAAATCCTGTGATTGCTAACCACGACAAAGCAAAATGAAACAGCCATCGTCGCCGATAATAAAAATAAATCGTCAACAATAATGACATCGCCATCATCATATACATTGTGATTTGAAACGCATGCAATGAAAAATTAAATGTGAGAAACCACACACTGACAATCATGATCACACTAACCGCCAATAGCGGTGCTAATCCCAAACTTAATAACGTGACATAACGGTGTGCGCGCATTAAAAATAGCGAATAGCCTAGACCCATGAGCAATAAAATTGTATATATGCCCACATAAATTTTTAATACTGAAAGTTGCGCCATCATGAATAAACCTAAATCGCCTACATGAAAATAAGTAATAGATTGCATAATACAGTTGCTACTCAGTGAAAAAAAGCTAAAAATACCATAACTTTTATTAACAAAATAAAACATGGATTATTGAAAATATGCCAAAAAATAATGTTGCTCTTGTTGAACATGTGCCAGTGCGCGAATATGCAGAAAAAGCGTATCTCGATTATTCCATGTATGTCATTTTAGATCGCGCACTGCCCCATATTGGTGATGGCTTAAAACCAGTACAACGTCGCATTATTTATGCCATGTCGGAATTAGGTTTAAAATCAACCGCAAAATTTAAAAAATCGGCACGCACCGTCGGTGATGTGCTCGGGAAATTTCATCCCCACGGAGATACGGCTTGCTATGAAGCATTGGTATTAATGTCACAATCTTTTTCCTATCGTTACCCACTGATTCAAGGTCAGGGTAATTTTGGTTCGACCGATGATCCCAAATCATTTGCTGCAATGCGTTACACTGAATCGCGCTTATCACCTTATGCCGATTTATTACTTGCCGAATTAGAAGCTGGCACTGTCGATTGGGTGCCTAATTTTGATGGCACCTTGCGTGAACCCTCGCTATTACCCGCGCAAATTCCGAATGTGATATTGAATGGCACTACAGGTATTGCCGTCGGCATGGCGACTGATATTCCACCGCATAATTTACGTGAAGTTGTGAATGCAGTCGTTCATTTAATTGATAATCCAGAAGCCACGCTCACAGACATTTTTAAACACGTGCCTGCCCCCGATTTTCCAACTGAAGCCGAAATTATTACAGCAAGAGCCGACATCAAAGAATTGTATCGCACTGGCAATGGCAGCATACGCATGCGCGCCGTTTACGAGGAAGAAAATGATGAAATCATTATTACGGCGTTACCATATCAAGTCTCTGGCTCAAAAGTGTTAGAACAAATCGCGCAACAAATGCAAGATAAAAAATTACCACTCGTTTCTGATTTGCGCGATGAATCGGATCATGAAAATCCAACACGTCTTGTCATCATCCCGCGCTCTAATCGCATTGACGTACCTGCGCTCATGGATCATTTATTTGCAACCACTGATTTGGAACGCAGTTATCGCGTCAATTTAAATATGATTGGTTTGAATGGGCGTCCGCAAGTCAAAGGTTTGGTACAAATTTTAAATGAATGGTTGGAATATCGACTGGCGACGGTCAAACGCCGTTTGCAATATCGTTTAGATGCGATTCAATATCGTTTACATATTTTAGAAGGATTGATGATTGTTTATCTCAATCTCGATGAAATCATTCGCATTATTCGTAAAGAAGATGAACCTAAGCGCGTGTTAATCAAACGCTTTAAATTAAGTGAAGAACAAGCAGATGCTATTTTAGATACGAAATTGCGTCATTTAGCCAAATTGGAAGAAATGCAAATTCGCAAAGAACGCGACAGCTTGAGCACGGAGCGCGACGAAATTGAAAAAATATTAAGTACTTCTGCCCGGTTAAAAAAATTTGTACGGCAAGAATTAGTATTGGTCGCAGAAAAATTAGGTGATGACAGACAATCTCCGATTGTCGCACGCAAAGAAGCGCAAGCGATGAAAGAAACAGAAATTTTGCCGACGGAAGCAATTACGGTGGTGTTATCCAATAAAGGTTGGGTGCGTGCCGCAAAAGGTCATGACATTGATCCGACTAGTTTAAGTTATAAAGCAGGTGATCAATTGCAATCAGCGGCGATGGGACGCAGCAATCAAACCGCCATATTTTTAGATTCAACTGGACGCGCTTATTCTATTCCCGCACACACGTTGCCATCGGCGCGCGGACAAGGTGAACCGCTCACTGGAAAATTAACACCACCCCCAGGGGCAGAATTTATTGGTGCGATGTTAGGTGATCCCACGCAATTGTATCTACTCGCATCAGATGCCGGCTATGGTTTCATGGTGAAATTAGAAGATTTATTAGGAAAAAATCGTGCGGGAAAAACAGTATTATCGTTACCGCAACAAGCACGCCCCATTATTCCAAAATTAATTCCAGCGAATGTGCTTGTCAGCAATGATGAAAATAACGCAAAAAAAGCAGGAAAAAATGAGGCGGGAAAAAATTATTTGGCCGCTGTTTCTAATACCGGTTATTTATTAATTTTTCCATTAGATGAATTACCCCAATTAGCAAAAGGAAAAGGCAATAAAATAATTAATATTCCCAGTGCGAAAGCAGCAATACGTGAAGAATTATTATTGGATGTTGCCATTTTAAATGAAAAACAAGAATTGATTATTACCAACGATGGCAAACCATTCACATTAAAACCGAAAGATTGGCAATATTATGTTGGTCAACGCAGTCAGCGCGGCAACAAATTACCGCGCGGCTGTCGTCGAGTGTTTGGATTGAAAGTGGAATAGTCACATGGAGATCCTTCGCTACGCTCAGGATGACAGCAGCTACTTTCTCCCGTCGGCGCCTCTCTCATAGCGCCGGCGGGAGAAAAGTAATGCTTTTGTTAGTATAAAACGTGTTTACGCCGTTTCTTTCCGCATCGTCACGCGATAAACCCAGACGCAAAGTGCTAATGTCACGACCACACCTAAAATACCGGCAAGATGTTGATAAGCATCCGGCATGATACGCAGTGCTGTCGTATTTTGTTTAATCGCAAATGGAATTGCTAACACCACGCCCATTAATGACGCACCCGCCACTAATCCGCATGCGAGCAATAAACCACGATGGCGATGATTCTGTACTTTTACTTCTGCATCACGTTGACCGCGATGATAAATACGATTGAGTCGTATGTGAATGATGCCAGATAATACTGCACCAATGACCAATGGCACCGTCGCTTCTAATGGTAAGTAAATCCCCATACCGACTGCGAGCACTGGCAAACGTACACGCCCACCTTTTTTCAAAATTTCATCGATGAACACACAAATCAATGCAATCCCTGCACCAATGCTTAACATCACCCACGGCAATTGATGCGTGAACGCTGCTTTCGCAATAGCCGCCATCATGCTCGCTTGTGGTGCACCCAACATTTGCCCCGGATCCATCCCCGGTCGTGGGAACACACCGCCAATCCCATAAGCGTTATAAAGTAATTGCAAAATCGGTGCGATCACAAATGCGGCAGGGATGACACCAAACATCAACATCAACTGTTGTTTCCATGGGGTGGCGCCGACAATTTGCCCGACTTTTAAATCTTGCATCGTGTTATTGGAAATAGCTAAACCTGCACTCAATACCACTGTGGTACCAATGGCTAATACCACACCGACGGTATCGCCTAATTGAATGTCTGTTCCAAACACCAACATCAAAATTAAACACAATGGCACTAACGATGACACCATCATGGTTGAAATTGGACTGCTACTCGACCCAACTAACCCTGCAAAATAAGCGGTCACTGAGCAAAACACAAAACCGCCCACCAACATATACACTGCACAAAACCCACCTAAGAAATGACGAAACCCTGGTGAAATCGGCGCATCCGCTGGAATAATGGAATAACAAATTAATAAAAATGCAGGAATCAATAATAAGACGGATGCCCAAAATACGATATTCATTGGAATATCACGTTCGGTACGTAAAATACTGCTCTGCCCACCTTTTAGTTTCGCTTCCGCTAACGCCTCAAAAGAGGCAACAATGCTGCGATAGATCGGTTTTACTAACGTCACCAACGTCCACATACTACCAATGAACATGGTACCAATACCGACATAACGTAAATGTTCTTTCCATACACTGACCGCCATGCCCGCTGCTGAGTCTGCTTCTGGAAAACCATAATAAGAAATTAAAACCGGTACCCCTACCACCCAACCCAATACAACACCGAGCAAAATACTTAAACCGACATTAAACCCGACTATATAACCCGCGCCAATTAATGCTGGCGAAAGCCCTAAACCAAAACCAAATACGGTCGTCGACGTTTGTACCCAATAGTGATAACTATCAGAAATAACTTGAAAACCACTTTGACATAAACCAATCACTGCCCCCACTATCCCACCGGTTGTCAGCGCTTTTAAATCTTCTTTTCCTTTGGTAACGGTCGCTTTTAAAACATTCCCAATCGCAACCCCTTCAGGATAACGTAAGGTTTTATCATTCAATAATGCGCGCCGAATTGGAATCGTAAATAAAGTACCAAACGCACCACCAATTAATGCTGCTGCCACTGTTTCCCAATAATAAAAACCATCCCATACATGCAAAATAATCAGTGCCGGCATAATAAAAACAATACCGGATACGAGTGCTTCACCGACGGATGCAATTAATTGCACCATATTATTTTCAAGCACATTGGAATCGCGAAAAATGCGTAATATTCCCATAGAAATGACTGCTGCAGGAATAGATGCTGCGACTGTTAAACCTACTTTTAATCCAAGGAATGCGTTCGCAGCCGCAAGGATAATTGTCAATATCACACCCAAAATCACGACACGAAATGTAATTTCAGGCAATGTTACATTTGCTGGTATAACTGGTTCATCAGATTTTGATAACATCGATGATGATTTATCGTCACTCATGGCAGAACCTCGCACATTTTTGTTATTTATTGGTTTTGAGTAACCGTTCACTTCTAATAGAACTTGGTCAAATATTCAAATATATAAAGTACGTGCCGCTGCGCTCATCCACAGCGCTAGTCGCACCAAATACAATACACTTTGACTATGTTCCATCAGAAGTGAACAGTTACATTTTTATTAATTTTATTAAAATTTAATTTATTATTTAATTTATTAAATTAGTATTAATTAAATTAATAGTCGTACCACTGGTTAAGTAGGACATGTAATGACTTCACACCAAGTCCCTTTAGTGCGGAGAAACTTTGGACACTAACAGAATTATCCATTCCCGTCAAAAGTGATTTTACTTCTCGTAAGGTTTTTATAACGGCACTTTTACTTAATTTATCTTCTTTATTAAGTAATATATGCACGGGAAGATGGTAATAACTGCAGTATTCCAGAAATTGCATGTCTAACGACTGAAGCGGATGACGAATATCCATGACCAGAAGAACGCCTTGCAATGATTTTCTAGTACGGAGGTATAAGTCTACTACTTCTTGCCATTTCTGCTTAGCAGCAAGTGGAGCCTTAGCATAGCCATAACCTGGTAAGTCTGCAAGACGTCTTTCATCCTCTATTACAAATAAATTAATGAGCTGAGTACGACCTGGCGTTTTACTGGTGCGTGCTAAATTTTTTTGTTGGGTTAAACAATTTAAAATACTGGATTTACCCGCATTCGAACGGCCAACAATCGCAACTTCTCTGCCGTTATCCGGCGGTAATTGTTTGACATCTGCGACACTTAGCAGAAAATACGCGTTTTGATAATGGGATGACATCGTTATTTCCTAAAAAAGATGACTACACTAACTCAGATAAACATTAGGTGGATATAAAAACTGTGACAATACTAAATTCTTTAAACCCCGCGCAGCAAGAAGCAGTGCGTGCCCCGCTTGGCCATCAACTTATTTTGGCTGGCGCCGGCAGTGGCAAAACCCGTGTCTTAACTCATCGCATTGTGTGGTTGGTTGAAGTCGAAAAAATTTCGCCTTTCAATATTCTCGCCGTTACTTTCACCAATAAAGCCGCGCACGAAATGCGTTCACGTATTGAATCTTTATTACAAGTGCCTGCAAAAGCCATGTGGATAGGTACGTTTCATGGTTTATCACATCGTTTATTGCGCGCACATTGGCAAGAAGCCAATTTACCACAAGCATTTCAAATTTTAGATTCCGATGATCAATTTCGTTTAATTCGCCGCACGATTCAAGCACTCAATTTAGATGAAGATCGTTTTGCACCAAAAGAAGCGCGATGGTTTATCAACGCGCAAAAAGAAGAAGTGCGCGAACCCCATCAAGTCGAGCCGCGTGATATTAACGGTCAAACACTAATAAAAATTTATCAAGCATATCAAGAAGCCTGCCAGCGTGCCGGTGTGATTGATTTCGCCGACTTATTATTAAAATCCTATAAATTATTATTAAATCACGCAGAATTACGCACGCATTATCAAGCGCGATTTCGTTGTCTCTTGGTGGACGAATTTCAAGACACCAATACCATTCAATATGCGTGGTTAAAAATATTAGCAGGTAGTGACAGCGCCATCATGATGGTAGGCGATGATGATCAATCTATTTATGGTTGGCGTGGTGCACGCATTGAAAATATTCAGCGCTTTTCTAAAGATTTCCCTAGCGCAACCGTGATTCGTTTAGAACAAAATTATCGATCAACCGGTGTGATTTTAAAAGCAGCAAATGCGTTAATCGCACAAAATTCGGGACGCTTAGGCAAAAATTTATGGACAGAAGGTCGCGAAGGTGAACTCATTACTGTTTATGCTGGTTTTAATGAAACCGATGAAGCATTTTTTATTGTGAATCGCATTCGCGAATTACGCCAACAACATCATCATGCATTGCGCGACATCGCCATTTTATATCGTTCGAATGCGCAATCACGTGTGATTGAAGAAGCGTTAATGCAATTTGGCATTCCTTATCGTGTATATGGTGGCTTACGTTATTTTGATCGTGCAGAAATCAGAGATGCGCTGGCTTATTTACGTGTCATTGCCAATCGTGCCGATGATCCTGCATTTGAGCGCATTATTAATACGCCAACGCGCGGCATTGGTGATCGTACGGTGACAGCGGTTCGTGATCATGCCAAAGAGCACGGTATTTCGTTATGGCAATCACTCAAACAATTAATCGAAGAAAAATTTTTTGCAGCACGCGCGGAAAGTGCTTTAGTTGCATTTGTTAATTTAATTGAGACGATGACAGCAACAACAGCGCAAATGAATTTGCATCAACAAGTAGAATATATGTTACAAGCGAGTGGTTTGCTTGAACATTATCGCAAAGAAAAAGGTGAGAAAGGATTAACACGCGTTGAAAACTTAGAAGAGTTGGTGAATGCGGCGCATCAATTTACGCAAGAAACGACACCCGATGAATTACCACCGCTTATTACGTTTCTTGCTTATGCTGCACTGGAATCAAGCGATGAACAAGCGGAAAGCTATGATGATTGCGTGCAATTAATGACGTTGCATTCTGCAAAAGGCTTAGAATTTCCTGTCGTCTTTTTAGGTGGCTGCGAAGAAGAATTATTTCCGCATTATCTTTGTATGCATGATCCCAAAGCATTAGAAGAAGAACGACGCTTGTGTTACGTCGGTATCACGCGTGCGATGGTGAGATTATTCATGACGTATGCGGAAACGCGCCGCATGCACGGTAAAGAATCATATCATCGCCCATCGCGATTTTTGCATGAAATTCCAGTGGAATTAATTAATGAAATTCGTTTTCGCGCGAAAGTGTCGCGACCGACAACGATGAATAATACGAGTAGTGCTAGTAGTACTAATATTCATCCTGTTAATAGTAAATCAGCACGGGCAAATCACGGTGCGATGTACACGCCACAAGCACAAGGAAAATTTCGTATGGGTCAAGAAGTCCACCATCGCATTTTTGGTGACGGCACGGTGTTGGATTGCGAAGGTGATGGTGATGACATGAAAGTGAAAGTACGATTTGCAAAATCCGGTGTCGGCACCAAGATATTACTCGCTGGGTTTTTAAGCGGGAAGTAATTCATCATGTTGTCCTGAGTTCGTAGGGTATTAGACGCGCAAACAGTGCGCATCTAATACCCTACAAATAACCACAGGGCTCCCTCATTACAAATTAGGTAGATATGACTAAAAGATGTATTATCTTGGGCTTTTTTCTATGGGATAAAGCCGAAAATGGAAGACCAAATACCAGGATTTATCGATTTTTTTAAGCAAGTACCCGATCATCGTAT
>OBEQ010205969.1_pt1 | contig 26186 bp, 25 predicted proteins | sample 1670901 | NCBI WGS metagenome assembly OBEQ01 (sample SAMEA104232315, study PRJEB22302) | groundwater metagenome | biome: forest; feature: aquifer; material: groundwater | place: USA | collected 2011-08-07 | depth 5.4 m | reverse complement strand
GCCGAAAATTTCCGGCTACCCCCTAGCGAATAGAACGCTGGGTGTGGGGGTGACGGACATCCATCTGGGCCGTCTCTTACGAGGCGGCTCGTGCGACCTACCTCCCCACCGCCCCACACCCCCCACGCTGGGGGTGGGGCTCAGGCGGGCAACCCGAGAAGTGGGACGTTTGGTCTTGCTCCGCGTAGACATTCCCGCGTTTCCCATCCCCCGCCTCTTGCGAGCCAGGTTCCTCGTCTCTGTGGCTCTAATCCGCCCCACACCCAGTAAACTGGGTGTGGAGGTCTCGCGTTTCGCGAGATACGCTGCCCTACGGAGCTCGGACTTTCCTCCCTGTCTCCAGCTGGAGACAGAGCGACCGTCCGGTTTCCCTTCGGAATCTTTCAAGGAGCATGAGCGGCGTGCTTGAGGGCCCGCACATGGGCGCTCACCGCGTGTCCGGCCAACCGATCCGCATGCGCGTTGCGCTCGCGCGGCACATGCATAATCGTAAACTGTTTGAGCGCCCGAATGTTCGCACGCGCTAAATCATACAACACGCGCAGCGTCGCGTCGCGGACTTTATACTCACCCTGCAGCTGTTTCACCAGCAATTCGCTGTCGCTGTGCACCGCCAGCTGCGCCCAACCTCTGGTCTGCGCTTCTTGCAGCGCATACAGCAGGGCCATGTATTCCGCGACGTTGTTGGTGGCGTCCCCAAGATACCGTGAGACTTCCGCGAGGACCTTGCCCTGCTCATCGCAGAATACCGCGCCGACTCCCGCGGGACCGGGGTTGCCGCGGCTGGCTCCGTCGATAAACACCCTAACTGGCAGAGACTTCGTCGGCATACAAGATGCGACTGCAGCTGCCGCACATCACCAGCTTATCTTGAATCAACGCTTCGTTGACCACCTGCGGCGGCTGCACCATGTGACAACCCCCGCATGAATCGTTGACCAAGGGCACCAGCGCCAACCCGTCTCGGTTGTTCAAAATGCGCTCATAGATGTTCAGCGTTTGCGGTTCCACGGTCGGGATCAGACCCTTGCGTTTCTCGTCCAGGGCCGCGATGTCGGCTGCCAACACCTCAAGTTCTGTATTCACGCGCGCCTCCTCGGCTTTGAGCGCGTCCTGCTGCTTCGCCAGGGCCGCCAGGTGTTGCTGGTGCGCCTGCTTGGTCTGCTCGATCGCGTCGATGACTTGCAAAATCTCTTCCTCCAGGAGCGAGGCATCGGCCTTGCTGCGTTCGATCTCCTGCTGCATCACCGAGTATTCTTTGTTCGTTTTGACCTGGAACAGCTGCGCTTGGAGTTTTTTGACGTTAGATTCTTTAGTGGAGAGCTCGATTTCCTTCTCTTTCTGCTGGAGTTGGACGGTTTTCAAACGCGCGTCGCTAGCGTGCGTGTTGGCCTGCTGCTCAGCCACCCGCTGCTTCGTTTCCTCGAGCATCAACGGTTTGAGCTTGAGCTCGTTGCGCAGGCGATAGAGCTCGCCATCAATGGCCTGCAGTTTTCGTAAGGATTCGATTAGTGCGCTCATCCCCTCTTCACGATGTCAAAAATCTGGGCGATAGAGGACTCGAACCTCTGACCTCATGCATGTGAGGCATGCGCTCTAACCGACTGAGCTAATCGCCCTTCCTTTAACTAAGCGTGCGTCATGCCTGAAGAGTCGAAACACTTAGTGTAGCGGATTTACAGGAGGTTTTCTAGTGGTTTTGGGGATCGGGAAGAAACTGGGCCGGGAAGGGATCGAACCTCCGACCAAGTGGTTATGAGCCACCTGCTCTGCCATTGAGCTACCGGCCCTCACCTCGTGTCAGGTTAGACGAAGGTTTTTTCAGGGGAAAAGGTGAGCTCGAGGAAGTTGCGCAGCCGGCGGCTGCGGGTGGGATGGCGCAGCTTACGCAGCGCCTTGGCTTCGATTTGCCGCACGCGCTCGCGGGTCACGTTAAACATCTGGCCGACTTCTTCGAGCGTGCGCGGCGAGCCGTCGGTCAACCCAAACCGCAGCAGCAACACTTGGCGCTCGCGATCGGTCAGGCTTGTGAGGACTTCCTCGATCTGCTCTTTCAACATGCTGTACGCGGTGGCATTGGCCGGGGAGATCGCGCGCTTGTCCTCGATAAAATCGCCAAAATGCGTGTCGCCGTCATCGCCGATGGGCGTTTGCAAGGAAATTGGCTCCTGCGCGATCTTCAAGATACCGCGCACTTTGTCGACGGGAATCCCGGTGGATTTCGCGACTTCCTCGGGGGCCGGCTCGCGGCCGGTCTCCTGCAAAATGGACAGCGAGACCCGGATGAGCTTGTTGATCGTCTCGGTCATGTGGACCGGAATGCGGATCGTGCGCGCCTGATCCGCAATCGAGCGCGTGATCGCCTGGCGGATCCACCACGTCGCGTAGGTTGAAAACTTGTAGCCGCGGCGATATTCGAATTTCTCCACCGCTTTCATGAGGCCGATGTTGCCTTCCTGAATCAGATCTAAAAATGAGAGCCCGCGGTTGGTATATTTCTTGGCGATGCTCACCACCAACCGCAAGTTGGCTTCCACCAGCGCTTTTTTCGCGCGGGTGTATTCGAATTCGGCCTGGCGGATCATTTTCAGCAGCACCCGCATCGTCTCGGATTTGCCCCCGAGCGCGCGAATCTGGTCGCGGCGCTGGGCCAGCAATTTGCGCTTCTTGGATTCGATGCCCTTTTTCTTGCGCGTGGCGCGCATCTGTGCGAGCTGCCGGTCGGTGGACTCAACAGTCTTCAAGAATTGCTCCAGGCGCCCCACCAGCCAGTCAATCGCGCGGATGGTTAAGTGAAACTCGTCCATCAGCTTGCGGACTTTCACTCTCGCGCGGGTATTCTTGAGGCGCTTGCGCAATTTCACCAATTGCGCCACGAGATCTTCCCGGCGCAGATTGGGGTCATCTTTCACGTAATCTTCTGGATTGAGGCGGCCCTCGATCAGCGTATCGGTCAGCAACAGCAGCTCGCGGCGCACAAACGGTAGGCGCAGGACATAGTCGCGGAAGGTGAGCTCGGCGGCTTCGATTTTCTGCGCTAACGCCAGTTCCTGCTCGCGGGTCAGCAGCGAAATCTGCCCCATCTGCCGCAGGTACATCTTCACCGGATCATCGAGCTGCTTGAGCTCCGGCTGGGGCTCCTCCTGTTCCTCGTCCTTGTCATCGGCCTGCTGCTGCGCCGAGGCTTTTTCGGAGGCGGAGGGTGCGTCGACGATTTGAATGTTTTCCTTGCCCAGCAGCGTCAGCAATTCATCGATCTCTTCCGGGGAGGCGACGTCTTCGGGCAGCAGATTATTGAGTTCCTCGTAGGTCAAACGGCCCTTCTCTCGCCCCACCGACAATACCCGAGCCAACCGTTCGCTTAATGTCGAATCACGCTTTGACGCGGCCATGCTTCTCCTCCCGTAACAACACGTCAATGTCCCGCAAGAGGCGGGTCATGTCTTCCTCGCGGCCGTCGCGCTGGGCAGCCTGTAGCTGGTCCCGTAACCGATCGATGATCTGTTTGCGGGCGCGCTCAGCCACGCGGCGCACGCACTCCTCAAACGCGTGCTCCGGATGCGGGATCTCCTGGGCCAGCTGCGTGAGCTCGGCGATGAACGGCCCCAACTCCTCCTGCGCCAATCGCGAAATCAATTGCGCCGGGGTGGGATCGCGCTGCAACACCTCGCGCAACTCCGCGATGGTTCTTACCACACGGCGCAGACGCGGATCAGCGATGTGTTCCCAAAAGACGGCCTGTGCGACACGATCCCATCGCGCCGGTTGATCGACAATGAGGGCCACGAGCAGTTGTTCGGTCCGCTCCCCAACCGTCGGTTTCGCGGGAGCCATTCTCATGGCGGATGACGGCCCCGACCGCGTTTTCACCTTGCCCAGCTCATCGTGAATCGCCGATTCGCTTAACCGCAATCCTTCGGCGAGCACGCGCACATATTCGGTGCGCAGCATCGCGCTGGGGACTTTCGCGACCGTGGGAAGAATCCACTGGGCCGCCTGGACTCGTGCTTCCGCCTCACGAAGATTATAGCGCGAACCTGCGCACAGAAGCAAAAAGTCCATGATGCCCAGCGCCTCATCCAGCAACCGCTGGAACGCGTTGGCCCCTTGCCCGCGCACCAGCTCATCCGGATCCGCGCCGCCAGATGGCAGCTGGGCGATGTGCACGCGGTGGCCCGCCTCAACCAAGATCTCAATGCCCCGCAAGGTGGCGGCCTGCCCAGCCGCATCAGGATCAAACGCCAAAATCACCGAATCGGTATAGCGCGCCAGCACCCGCGCCTGCTCCGGCGTGAACGCCGTGCCGGAGGGCGAGACCACATGCCCAAATCCATACTGCCACAACACGACGCAATCAAAATATCCTTCCACCACGATGGCGGATTTGGCCTTGACGATCGCGTCTTTGGCTTGAAACAGCCCGAACAACTGGCGTCCCTTGCTGTAAACGGGCGACTCCGGACTGTTGAGATATTTGGGTTCCTGCCCGGCGAGACTGCGCCCTCCAAACGCCATCACGCGGCCGCGCACATCGTGAATCGGAAATAGGAGCCGCTGGCGAAACCGATCGATCGGCCCGTGCTGACTCTGCACGCTCAACCCCGCCTGCTCCAACAGCGCCAGCGGAATCTGGCTCTTGCCAGCCGCGCGGATGAGCCCATCCGCCTCGACGGGTGTGACGCCCAGGTGAAACACCTCGCGCGTCTTGGCCGTCACGCCGCGCGACGTCAGATATTCTCGCGCCTGGCGGCCGTGTTCAGGATGGGCGAGCTGCCGCTCATAGAATCGCAACGCCTTCTCCAACAGCGTGAAGAGTTGTTGCGTATGGCCGTTGGCGCTGGCTTTCTCCACGATGTCCGGGATGGTCACGCCCACTTGTTCGGCCATCTGCCGCACGGCTTCCGGAAACGTGAGCCGCTCCTGTTGCATGAGAAAACTGAAGATGTTGCCGCCGACCCCGCAGCCAAAACAATGGAAAATCTGCTTCTCGGTATTCACGTGGAAGGAGGGGGTGCGCTCTTTGTGGAAGGGACAGAGCGCCTTGAAATGCCGTCCCGCCCGCCGCAGCGGCACATAACGACCGATCACTTCGGCGATATCGGCCCGCGATTGAATTTCGTCCAGGAGTGGTTCCGGAATCAACGGCATTGACGACTCGTGTTCGCTGCTGCGGCAGTGATCATCACCCGCCGCGACGATGGGCAAGACACCCGCGGCGTTGTTCGGAGGATTATCGACGGAGTGCAGACGGTAATTGCGGCAACTGCACAATCACTTCCGGAATCAAATGCGTCCGCCCGACATGGCCCGGATACCAGTCCACCACGGTCTCAATACCACTTTGCAAGGTCGGCAACACCCGCGGCCCAAGCACCGAGCGTTCGTCCACGCTTTGTTTGAGGTACGGCATACCTAACGACAAGCACATCAGCAGCATCAGGCCCGCCCACCAGGCGCCGCGCAGCCCGCCAAAAATCAACCCGAAGGTTTGGAGGGCCCAATGTACGCGCTCCCATTTCACCAGGGCTATCAATTTTCGGATACTCAGATGAAAGAGCAGCATGCCGCCCGACAGCAAGAACAGGAACACCACGAAGGACAACCATGAGGACTCCCACACCCACCACGGGGCCAGCCACAACGCCACCACCGAATAGTAATTACAGCTCAGGGCCGTGATGGTCACCACCCCCAGCAGATTTACGAATTCGGCAAGCGCCCCGCGGGCAAACCCGTTGTAGCACGTCCGAGCTAGAATGGCGAGCAGGACTAAATCGACCCAATTCGGCAGTGTCGTTGGAAAGCTCCGTGTGGCTCACTCAGCTTATGCTGCACCAACATCACGCGAAGATACCACAGAACTCGCGCCACCGTCAAACGAATACGGTCAAGCAGCACCTACGCTGACTTGACCTCTCCACATGGTTTCGTAACGTGACGATTAACGGGTGGCGCGGATTTTGATGATGTGCAACTCCTCCGTCATCGCATCGAGTCTCTCAAGCATCGTTTGCTGGTTGGCGAGCACGCGATCCAGTTTTTTCTCCAACGCTTGCGTGTTGAGCTTCGGTTCTGACGTGATCGACTGGCCCTTGGCCTTCAACGTCTGCTGCGCTGTTTCGTATTCCGTCTCCGCCCGCACCGCAGCCGCCCCCACCGCCAGGCAACCGGCCACCATCCCGACGATCCCCCAAATCCCGCGTGGTCTCCTGCCCATCAACCCCTCCTTACTCAGCCCCCAACTCTGACGTCGACTTCGCAATGGTTCGCTGGCTCTCGGTGCCATCTTTCACCAGGCGCACCGTGATAAAGATGAGCAAATCCTGGTGCGGATCTTCGCTTTCATGATGACTGGTAAACAAGGCGCCCAGCAGAGGAAGATCCCCCAACAGCGGCACTTTACTGTCGGTGCTCACTTTCTTGCGTTTTACCAATCCGCCGATCACCAGCGTCTGGTTGTCTTTCAGGCGCACCTGCGTTTCCGCTTTTTGCACCGTAAACCGCGGAAACGAAATGCCGGCGGCGAACGTATCGAAATTGGGCTCGATTTCCGTGATTTCCGGTTTCAAATCCAGCACCACCTCTTCGGAGGGATTCACATGGGGCGTCACATGCAAAATGACGCCGGTGGAGCGCGGCGTGACGCCGCTCACGGTGGCCTTGCCGGTTGAAGCATCAATCTGGAAGTTGGGGATATTGACATCTTCTCCCACCTGCACATAGGCCTCTTTATTGTTCAAGGTCATGATGGTGGGATTGGAAATGATGTTCGTGTCGATGCGCGACTTGAGCATGTTGAGCACCGTTGTCAGCGTCACCCCACCCGGATTAATCGTGCCAAACGTAAACTGCCCGCCCGTCTGGGGGATCTTGCCGTCAAGTACAGCGGGAGCCCCACTGGAGGGGGAGAACGACCCGGCACGCGGGATGAATTCTTGTCCAAACGCGCCCAAGGTCGCGCCGCCCAGAAACGGAAACGTCGTGGGAATGCTGGCTGGCGTCAAGACGATGGACGCCGCGTCAAACCAGTCGATTCCAAGGTTCTGATCCTTCAGGAGTTTGGTCTCCACGATCTTAGACTCGATAAACACTTGCGGCGTGGCCTGATCCAGCCGGGCAATGACAGACTTCAACTGAAAGAGCGTCGAGGGCAGGTCGGTCACGATCAACGTATTAGTCCGCTCATCAAACTTGATCTTGCCGCGATCCGAGAGCATTTCTTTGACCACATCGGCGGCTTCCTTGGCCTTGGCGTAATCCAGCGGAAAGACCTCGGTTGACAACGCTTCCTGCTCGACGGAGGCCTGGGTCAGCACGCGCACGACATTGCCTTTGCGCTCATAGGCAAACCCATAGGTGCGCAGGATAATCTCCAGCGCCTGTTCCCAGGGCACGTTGGTCAGCTTGATCGTCACGAGGCCTTCCACATCCGGTCCGGCCACGATATCGACTCCACTTTTGAGCGAGAGAATCCGCAAGACCTGCCGGACGTCGGCGTCTTTGAAATCGACGCTGATGTTTCCGCCAATGGTTGTCGCGGTCATCGTAGCGCTGGAGGACTGCGCCGCTGCAGAAGTGCCGCTAGATCCTTCGGCGACGCTCGCCGCGGCGGCTGGTGCCGGCTCTTCGGCAGGTGCTGCGGCCGAGAGCGACGCGGCGGTCGTCGCTGACGAAGCGGTCGGCGTCTCCGATGTGCTCTCCGACGGCTGCGCGGCAGGCGTCTGTTGTTGCGACTGATCGCTCGGTTGACCGCCCGCATAGACCACCGACTGCGTCAGTGGCCCGCTGCTTGCCAGGGCGACCACCATTCCCACGAGTCCGCGTGTCCATATCCGTCGCTGAGTATTCACCACCGCTCACCTCCTCTTGGCCCCGCTCGGGGGCGCTTTCGAATGAGCCCCGCTCGGGGGCGCTTTCGAACCGTCATCTTCAAACGTAATCGTCAACACCACGGGTCCACCGTCCGGTTCATGCGTGAGCACCACGGCGTCCTTCCGGATTTCCGTCACGCGATACTCACCATTGACGAGATCGCCCACATGCGCTTCCGTATCGTTGATCAACGCCAGCGATTTCCCGCCTTCATCCCACAAAATACCTCCCAACACTGGGGTGATCCCAAAATCCCCAGTTCCATGCCCGCCCGGCTGGATGGTCACCACCCGGCCATCCCCCACCAAGGGCATAAACGGATCCCGCTTGCCCTTGGCATCATACGTCGACAACGGCCTGGTCGCGGCGGTGGCGGCCGCGAAGACCGGCTGCCCCCACCATCCGACCACCATCCCACCCACCACCAGATGCGGGAACCATCCCCACCGCGTCATGACGAATCTCCCCCTGCTTTCGCCGGAGAGAACGCCGATAACTGGACGGTCGAAAAGTACGCGGAAATAACGATCTTCATGCTGTGACGGCGAGGATCTTTCGGATCGGCGCTAATCCGCAGGCTTTTGAGTTCCATCGGCTGCTCGCCGGATTCTACGCGGCTTAAAAAGTTCCCCAGTTGATGGTAGCCGGAGACGGCATCGACTTGAATCGCCACTTCCTTATAGAGCTCATTCGGCTTCTGGGTGGGCTCCTTGCCTGCTGCCAATAACCCAAGACTTTCCACCGTCCGCTGCGGGAAAATCGTGCGAATCTTCACCTGCGTTTGAGACGCCAGATCGGAGAGAAATTGAATGACCGTCGGCATGCCCTGCTCCGATGGCAGCGAGGTTTTGAGATGCTGGAGTTTTTGGCTGAGCGCATCCCGGTCGCGGCGCAGCGACGGCTCCTGCGCGATCGTTTGCTGAACCGTGCGGAGCTGCAGTTCAGCCGTGCGAATCTGGCCTCCGAGACTCGAGACCGAGCGCATGAGCGGGCTGACGAGATAGGCCACATACCCCCAACCTCCCAGCACCCCCACCAGCACGGCGATCAGCAGAAACTGTTGGTCCTGTTTCACTCCGGCCAATTTCATGCGCGCCTCATCGATTCGTCCCGAATTTGCAGGTCAGGGTAAACTCCACGATTTCCACCTCTTTTTGCTGAACGCTCTTGATCGACTCAATCTGAATGTCCTGGATGAGGCTGGCGATCTCCGGGCTCGCTTTCAGGCCTTGCACGAACTGGCCGATCTTCACCATTTCTTCGCCGCTTTGCGCCACGGCCGAGCCCTGCACCACCAAATTCTGCTGGTCCAGCGAGAGATCCGTAAACCACACATTATCCGGCACCAAATCGGAAAACGCGTTGAGGACTTTGGCCCATTGGCGCCGCTGACTGCTCAGGCGCTGGAACACGGCATCTTGGCCGCGCAGGGTTTGCAGCGACTGCCGCAACTCCTCCACCGTTTGTTTCTGTGCGGCGAGTTGCTGGAGACGGCCATTGAGCTGCACCAGGCGGACTTGGTTCACTTGCCAGATGCCGGCTAACACGACGATGATCGCCACCAGCACCACCGCGATCAATAAAAATAAGGGCGAGCGATGAAACTGGCGAACCGGGCTGATCTTGGGTTTGCGGTAGCTTTCGGGCAGCAGGTTCACGTTCAGCATCACGAGGAACTCCGCAACGCCAACCCATAGGCCACGGCACACTGGCTCGATAACCCCTGCCCCGGCGTCCAGACCGTGACGGGTTGCGTCATGTGCGCTTTCAACGCGTCCACGAATCCCGCCGCCAGACTCACACCGCCGCTGACCAGCAGCTGCTCCGGCGGGGGCCCAAACCGGCTCTCGAAGAAATCAAAGGACAGCTGGAGATCCGACACTAATCCCTCACACGTCACTTTCATCGCCTCCAGGACTTTGGGCTCGACGGTCCCGCCGGCTTTTAATTGGGCCGCGACCGCGGATTCTTCTATTCCCAGCTGTTCGGCCACATGCCGCACGAGTTTATCGCCGCCCCATGGAATATCACGCACCAAATATGGCACATCCTCTTTTAACACGACCAGGTTCGTCCACTGCGCGCCGACATTAATCAGCGCGTGGGTCCCGGTGAGTTTCGCATGTTCCGCCTGATCAATGAAGGCATTGGCCAACGCGAGGGCGTCCACATCCACCACCGCCGGCTCCAGCCCCACCTGGCGAATCCAATCGATGCGGCGCTCGAGCAAATCTCGTTTGCACGCGACAATCAGCACCCACACTTTGCTGGCCTCTTGGGTCGGCCCCAGCATGGCGCCATCCAACACCACTTCTTGGACATTAAACGGCAGGTAGCGCTGGGCTTCAAACGGCAGGGCTTGGGCGAGTTCCGGACCGGACATGGCCGTCATCTCCACCACCCGCATGATGACCCACTGACCGCTCACGGATAACGTGACGGCTTTGCTGGGCAGTTTCAACGCATCAAACGCTTCGTGGAGCGCTTCGGTAATTTTCGATTCCGAGCCATCAGCCAGCGACACCACCCGCTGGCCCAGGAGCGCCCGCGCGCCCCCGATCCTCCGAGTCCCGAGCACGACCACCTTCAGAGAGGAAGACCCGATGTCCACCCCAATGGTCACGCGGGCTTCTTTTTGCTGGATGAGCGACAAGCGCTTGAGCCAATCCCAGACGGGCTTGGCCGCGTTGGCAAGAGACATACTTGGCATGCGTAAGCTAATTAGTTGTTCCGAAGTTTCACAAGCGTTTCCAGGTTGGGCGTCATCGGCGCGACCCCAATACTGAGCGTGCGCTTGCCACCCGTCACTTGCGCTTGCTCTTGAATCCCTAAGGTAATTTTGACGGTTTTGGCGGGCGTGATGGTTCCCGGAAGATACGGATAGGTAAACGTCGTAATACCGGTGGCATCCACCCCGTTGGCTAAGATCCGTCGCAGACTGGCGGTCCCCCCGGCGCCATCCTGGACGACACCGTTCTGATCGAACACATCGCGCACCAGCCGCGGGAACGTAGGCGGTATCGAGGTATCGATCCAATAGCGCACACTCCAATTCGCTTGATTGGGTTGAGCAGGATTCAGCGGGTTTTGCGCCCCCCAACACACCGCTGCGATCGGACACCCAGTCACCGTCGTACTCAGATCATAGCCGAGGGCCACTTGGAAATCAATGCGGTTGCCGGCGGTGTTATTGAGCACATACGTTCCGGCGTTGGTAATCCAGACCCGATCGCCCGTCGCGCCACACCCCGCGCATCCTGGCACCGTCGGTTTATTGGTAGCATCCCAGCCGGCTTCGCGCAACTCCTTCACCATGGCGTCGAACGCGCGCCGAGCTTCCTGCTGGACTTGGACATATGAATCCGCCGTATGATAGGAACTTTCGCTAATCAAAAAGGCCACCATCAATGCCGCCATAATACCACCAAAGATCACAATCACCACCAGCAATTCAATGAGGGTAAATCCCTTCGTAGTCGTCATTGGCGGCACGTCATCAGCGTGGTCAGCATCGCGGGAGAATCCACCACCCCATTCGCCCCGGGAGTGCTGGTCCATCCCGGCCCCAACGCATACGTGCATTCCGGTGCGCCGGGTATGGTCCGGCCTCGGTGCGTCCAGCAGAGGGACACGGTAATTTGAATCGGATCGTCAGTCGCGCCGCACGCCGTCGTGGTCCCGGGCTTCAGACAGCGCACATCCACGTACTCCACATCGGGACTGGGGCTCTGCTGGATACTCTTACCGCCGCCGGCGGAATCATTCAACCATTGATTCCAGGGAGAGGGGGTGGCGTTGCCGGAATCCGTACACGCGCTGCTGCTTCCTGGATCGCATTCGTTCGGCGTCGCTATCGACGGTGTCCCGCAGCCGGATCCAGAATTTTGCTGGCGCAGGCGCTCCATCACACGGTTGGCATCATTGATGGCCAGCGTCAAATTGCGGGCGTGCTCATTGAGGGTAATCTGTCCCAGGAAGGCGCCCATCAGCGCGACGATGGCAATCGCCAACACCGCCGCCCCGATCATCAACTCGATCAAGGTAAATCCCTTGCGCAATCTTCGGCTGAACGTTCCAATGAGACGGTATGTGGTGTGAGACATTTGAGTCGCGCTCTGTTCACCTGGCATGGATCTCTCTGACAGAAACGAGGAAACGATGGCCCCCTGTTCGCAAGCATGGGACCATCGTTTTCCCCGCACGCGTCTTGCTACCACATCCTATCCTCGTACCACAACCCCAACGTCGAGGTGTCTTAGCTGCAGTTCGCCACAGGCAGCGCCGTGTCGATCGTCACCCAGCCAGCCGCCGGCACTAACGCATTTGCTACGGTGGCAGCACAGGCGGGAGGCACACCGGTTGCTGCGCATCGACAGTGCCGGAGTTGCGCCGTTTCACTGGTAAAAAACGCGCGACTTCCGGTATTCCCCGCATTTGTCGGCTCCGCCATGAGCGTATATTGTTGTCCAGCGGTCGTTCCTGCCGCGTAGGAATACTGATACCCCTGCACAACCATCGGAGCCGCAGCAGTCATCGCACCACAGAACGGCGTGGGTCCAAAGTCAGGCACTGGTAGTGTAGTCGGGAGACAATTAGCTCCATACATGACCAGCTGCCACGTATTCGCCGCTAGATCGAGCGGGTAGACATTATTCACTGACCGAGCCATTTCTAAACTGCTGATGATAGCTCGATCATTGCCAATTGTTGCCGCCTCATTGGCGCTGGTGCGGGCGCGCAACACGTTCGGAATCGCGATCGCCGCCAACAGCGCGATAATCGCGACCACGATCATCAGTTCGATGAGCGTGAACGCTCGTTCGGTGTGAGCTTTCATCTTCGTAGCCTCCTGTTGTGGTTCTGAAAAACGTATCAATAAAAGCCGGATTTCCCTAATCTTCCTTATCTTCCTCACAACATGTACCCGCGTCTCTGCCCCTCTCACCTCCTTTCCTCACGACACCACGTGGTGTCTCTTGTCAAGAAAAAAACCATTGCCGCATAGGCAATGGCCTCACACTCACAATGAGTGTTCCTGCGGCAACCCAGCTACCCTGTCGAGAGTACATCTTGTGATCGATACGTTCGCCTAGTCAGGCCGGTATCCTGACGCTGCGATCGCCATCGCTCACCGTCTCCCACAGGGTCTGTGGCTTTCCGACCCCGCCTTACGGCGAGTGTAGCTTTCTCGCTGCTTCAATTGTCGTACCCTATAACTATGCCACAAGACGCAGATTGCGTCAAGGGCTTTCTCAGTGACTGACGAGTTGAGAAATCTTGAAGACCGGCAAGAAGAGCGCAACCACGATCGACCCGATCACCAACCCCAACACCGCGATGATGACGGGCTCGATCAGCGAGGTCAACCCGGTGACCGCCGCGTCGACTTCATTCTCATAGAAGTCCGCAATCTTGGAGAGCATGCGCTCCAACTCTCCGGTTTTCTCGCCAACGGCAATCATGCGGGTGACCATGGGCGGAAACACTTTGCTGTTGGCAAGTGGATCCGCGATGTTTTCCCCTTCTTTGATGCTGGTGCGCGCCTCCATCACTGCTTTTTCGATCACTTTGTTGCCGGAGGTTTTGGCGACGATTTCCATGGCGGTGAGAATCGGCACGCCCGATTTGACCAAGGTGGCCAGCGTCCGGGAAAATCGCGCAATGGCGACTTTTTGGAGCAACGGACCGATCACGAGCAGTTTGAGCTTCATCTGATCAAACCAGGCGCGGCCGGCTTGCGTCCCCACATAGAATCGGAAGAGCGCCACGAGGGCAACAACCCCCAACAATTCCGCCACGAAATAGGCCCGCAAGAAATCGCTGGTCCCCAGTAAGATCCGCGTGGGCAGCGGCAACTCCCCTCCCAACGACGTGAAGATATCGCGGAATTTGGGCACTATGACGATGACCAGAAATGTGGTGATGATAAACGCCAAAAACGAGACCATCGCCGGATAAAAGAGACTGGCTTGGACTTTGCGCCGCAGATTATCCACTTTTTCGAGATAGGCCGCCAGCCGGTCGAGGATTTCATCCAGTTTTCCGGACGTCTCGCCGGCCCGAATCATGTTGACGAAGAATTCCGAGAACACGCGCGGGTGTTTGCCGAGCGCTTCGGACATGCTCGAACCCGCCTCCACGTCATCACGAATTCTCGCCAGAATTTGCCGGAACACTTTGTCGTCCATTTGCTTGGCCAAGACATCCAAGGAGCCGACGATCGGGATGCCGCTGGCGACCATGGTGGCCAGCTGCCGCGCGAAGATGACCAGCTGCATGACCTTGACGCGCGGCTGCATCATGCTCAGTACCGCTTTGCGCGCTTGCCGCTCTTCGATGGACAGGACGACAAATTCCTGTTTCCACAACTGCTCGATGAGCGCGTTGCGGGATTCGATTTCGAGCGTCCCGCTGCGGGTCCGCCCGCCTTTATCTTTCACCACATACGCAAACGTCGGCATCTGGCGTCACCCCCCTTCTAGCCTGTGTGAGAACCCGGTTACTCTTCCGCCGTGACTTGGAGCACTTCTTCCAGCGTCGTCACGCCCGCGGCGGCCTTTTTGAGGCCATCTTGCCGCAGCGTCACCATACCCAGCTTGTCCACGGCATGCCGTTTGATTTCCCACGACTGGGCGTTGCTGACAATCAGCTCGCGGATGTGCTCATCGACCAGCACCACTTCGACGATCCCGATCCGACCGCGGTAGCCCGTTCCGTTGCACACCTGGCACCCCTTGGCCTTGAAGAACGTCACGCGCCCCGAGGGCGCTGTGAACTCAATCCGCTCTAAGAGCTCCGGGGGCGGTTGATAGGCTTCCCGGCACTTGGGGCATACTTTCCGGACCAACCGCTGCGCTTGGATGAGCGTCACCCCGGAGGCCACGAGAAACGGTTCCACCCCCATGTCGACCAACCGGGTCACCGCAGAGGGCGCATCATTGGTATGCAGCGTGGACAGCACCAGGTGCCCCGTGAGACTGGCCTTGATGGCAATGTCGGCGGTTTCGAAATCTCGAATCTCGCCGATCATCACGATGTCCGGCGTTTGCCGCAACAGGGCCCGCAGCCCGCTGGCAAACGTGAGCCCAATCTCCTGGTTCGCCTGCACTTGGGTGATGCCTTCGACTTGGTATTCCACCGGATCTTCGATGGTCAGGATATTGCGCGTGGGCAGGTTGAGTTGATTCAGGACCGAATACAACGTAGTAGATTTCCCGGACCCGGTGGGACCGGTGACGAGAATCATGCCATGGGGGCGCTTCACCGCTTCTTTAAACAGCCGGATGGCTTCAGGGGTGAACCCCAAATTATCCAACCCGATACTGAGGTTGGCCTTGTCCAACGCCCGCAACACGATTTTCCCTCCGTGAATCAACGGCAAGACCGAGACACGAAAATCGATTTCGCGGGAGTCCAAGAGCACTCTAAAGCGCCCGTCTTGCGGCAGGCGCGACTCGGTAATGTCCAATCCCGACATGATTTTTAGGCGCGTCAGCACCCCGTTCTGGACCTTCTTCGGCAGCCGATGCGCCTCGACCAACCGTCCATCCACCCGGTAGCGGATCCGCAACGATTCGGTCAAGGGCTCCACATGGATGTCCGACGCGCGGCGGCGCAAGGCCTCGACGACCATCAGGTTAATGACGCGCACCACCGGCGCCTCATCCGATTCTTCCGACAACATCAACTGCACCGCGCTGTCTAGCCGCGTGGTCTCCACCTCTCCTTCCATCTCCGCGTCGGAAATGGTCAGCGTGTCCAGGCGCGATTTGCCGCCGTAGATCTGCTCGATGGCGCGCCGGATCTCGGTTTCTTGCGCGAGCACCGGATCGATCGCATATTGCGTCGACATCTTCAAATCATCCAGCGCAAACACATTCATCGGATCCGACATCGCGACCACGAGCCGCTCCCCGAGTTTGGAGATGGGCACCACGGTGTACTGGCGCGCCACCCGCTCCGGAATGAGTTTGGCGACTTGCGGATCGATATGGTATTTGGTGAGGGAAATAATCGGGATGCCGAAATCTTCCGAGAGGATGGAAAAGAGTTTCTCCTCTTCAACCAACCCGCGATCGATGAGCAAGCGCGCCACGTTCTTGCCGCCGGTGCCGGCCTCGTCCAGCACCTGCGCCAGCTGCTCTTTGCTGATCAATCCTTTGGCGATGAGCGCTTCCGAGAGACGCGCTTTAAAACTGATCATGGGTTATCCTTCAACAACTTCGCCGATCGTGGTCCGAAACACTTCATCCAGCGTGGTCACATGATCCAACACTTTCTGCAGCCCGTGCTCGCGCAGCGTCCGCATGCCTCCCGCCTGCGCCGCCGCCTCGATCGCCACGGCAGGAGCCTTGCGCAGCACCAGCTCGCGGACTTCCGGAGTCATCATCAACGTTTCCGCGATAATTTCGCGACCCCGATAGCCGGATTTCGTGCAGACATTGCAGCCGGCACCCTTGACGAGCTCCCGCACATGGCCCTGGGCATCCAGTAAGCCCAATTTTTCCGCCAATCCCTTCGCGGGCTGATAGGTTTGTTTGCAGCGTGGGCACACGCGCCGGATGAGCCGCTGCCCCACAATCGCCATCAGGCAGGAGTTCAGCAGAAAGGGCTCAACCCCCATATTAATCAACCGCACGACGGTGCCCACCGCGCTATTGGTATGGAGGGTGCTCAGCACCAGATGCCCGGTCAAGGCGGACTTGATCGCCATGTCGGCGGTTTCCGTGTCTCGAATTTCCCCCACCAGAATCACATCCGGATCCTGACGCAGGATCGACCGCAGACTTCTGGCGAAGGTCAAGCCGATATCGGGACGCACGTTGACTTGGTTGATGCCATCCAACTCAAACTCGACCGGATCCTCGACCGTCACGAGATTTTTTTCCGGGCGGTCAATGAGCTTCAATAAAGAATAGAGCGTCGTAGTTTTCCCTGACCCGGTGGGGCCGGTGGTCAAGAGCATGCCGTGCGGCCGTTGGGCGCACGCCCTCAACTTGACCAGATCTTCTGCGGCGAATCCGAGCGTCTCGACATCCAATTTCACTTGGGTCTTATCCAGCACGCGAATCGCGATCTTTTCCCCAAAACTGGCCGGCAGCACGCTCACACGGAAGTCGATCGCATGCTCATCAACCCGAAACATGAAGTGGCCGTCTTGCGGCAGGCGCCGTTCCGCGATATCCAAATTCGCCATCACCTTGATGCGCGAGACCACGGCCAGCTGCATGTGTTTCGGAGGCGCTTCGCCCTCTTGAAACAACCCATCAATTTTATAGCGGACCCGGATCCGCGTTTCCATCGGCTCAATCAGCAAATCCGAGGCCCGCAAGCGGACGGCCTTGGTGATGATGATATCGGTCATGCGCACGACGGGCGCTTCTTGGCTTAAGCGCAGCAGCCGCTCGGCATCCGTTTCCTCCTCCGACTTCGGCGCCGCCACCAACTCCAAGGCTTCGATTTCCGTTTCCTTGACGATCTCTTTGAGCGTCTCTTCCACCCCGGTGCCATAGCACAGATCGATCGCCTCTTGGACATCTTCGGAGCTGGCCAGCAACGGATTGATGGTGAGGCCGGTCATCGTGGTTATGGTGTCGAGGGCGAAGACGTTCAAGGGATCCACCATGGCCACCGTCAAGGTTTGGCCGATGCAGGCCACGGGGACCAGCTGATACTGCTTCGCAATCTCGCGCGGCACCAGCGCTTTCAGGGAGGCGTCGATTTTCATCCGCCGCAGACTAATCGGCGGAATCCCCATCCCCTGGCTGACGGCCGAAATCAGATCGGATTCCTTGATAAACCCCTCTTGCACAAGAATCTTTTGGAGGCTGCCTCCGCGCGCGTGTTGAATCTTGAGCGCTTCCTCAAGCTGCTCGGGCTTCAGGACGCGGCTGGAGATCAACAGATCAATGAGACGCTCTTTGAGACTCGGCATAGGGCATGCGCCTTGTTAGGAGCTATTCTCGGCCGGTTTCGAGAGGTTCGGCGGCGGGGCGTTCGACGCGGGCCCCCCGCTATTCCCGCTTTTATAGTACCGGCCGATGGCCTTTTGAATATCTGACGGGGTGCTCACAAAGGTTTGCACCACGCAGTTGGTCAGCATCTCCACATCCTCAATCGCTTGGATGTTGGAGGGATCCGCCATCGCCACCGTCAAGGCATTGCCGATGCGGTCGATGGGGATCAAGCAATACTGGCGCGCCACGTGCTCCGGAACCAGCTGCATCACCCCGTCATCCAATTCGTAATTCTCCAGCGGCAAATACGGAAACCCATACTGGGCCGTCAGCGCCAAGGCAATTTCCTCTTCGGTGGCAAACCCGAGTTCAATCAAGATCTGCCCCAGCAACCCGCCATGGGCCTGCTGATGCGCCAGCGATTTCTCCAGCTGGGCGTGGCTAATCACCCCGCGCTCCAGCAGGACTTCGCCGATTCGTTTTTTAATAATGCGCTTTGTCATTGCCTACACCACGGATGACACAGAATCCACACAGAGGCACAGAAAAGTGCCCGCCTCTGTGGTTCTGTGGTGTTCACGTGTGCTCTCATCGCTGTTCCATGTTTCTGTGGTTACCGATTCATGATCCGCATCAGATCATCGGGATCCGTCGAGCGGGCCATGGCTTCTTCCAAGGTGATCACGCGATTGACGTACAATTCATAGAGCGATTGGTTCATCGTGCGCATACCTTCCTTCTGGCCCGTTTGAATCACGGAGTACATCTGGTGGATTTTTTGTTCGCGGATGAGCGACCGGACCGCGTGGTTCACAATCAACACCTCGCTGGCCAAGACCCGCCCCCGGCCGCCCGCCTTAGGAATCAACTGCTGCGACATGACGCCCAACAGCTCCATGGACAACTGAATCCGCACCTGGTTTTGTTGGTGGGCGGGAAACACGTCGATGATGCGGTTGGCGGTCTGGACCGCGTCCGAGGTGTGCAGCGTCGCCAGCACCAGGTGTCCGGTTTCGGCAACCACCAACGCCGTCTCAATGGTTTCCAAGTCGCGCATCTCACCGATGAGAATGATATCGGGGTCCTGCCGCAACACATGTTTCAAGGCCTGCGCGAAGGATTGCGTGTCGGTGCCCACCTCGCGCTGGTCGACAATCGATTTCTTGCTGGTGTGCATGTACTCGATCGGGTCTTCGATGGTGATGATGTGCGAATTTTTCGTCGCGTTGAGATGGTCGACCATCGACGCCAGCGTTGTCGTCTTGCCTGATCCCGTGGACCCCGTAATCAAGATGAGACCTTTGGGCTTTTCACAGAGACTCGTGACGATGGGCACCGGCAACCCCAGCTCCGCAAAACTCAAGATGCGAAACGGCAACATACGAATCGCCACCCCCACATAGCCCTGCTGGATAAAATAGTTGGCCCGAAACCGCGCCAACCCTTCGATAGAAAAGGCAAAATCCAGCTCTTTCCACCGTTCGAACCGCTCGATTTTTTCCGGCGAGAGCAAACTGTAGGCCAGCTCGCGCACGTCATCACCGCTCAAGATCCCGTGATCAGTCGGCACTAGCCGGTCATCGACGCGGAGAAACGGGGGGAGGTTCGCCGAGAGATGCAAGTCGGTCGCCCCCTGCTCCACCACCAGCCGCAACAGGAACTCCATCGTCGGTCGTGTCGTGACACTCATCCGCGCGTCTCCTTCTGCGTCGAACCGTGATCAAGACCCATGATCATCCCGATGTGGACACCGACTGCGGCTGCTTGCGCAGCATGACCATGGCCTTCTCAACCAGCTCTTCGGCCGTCATCCCGTCCAAGGGGTTTTCAGAAATCCCCATCAGCAGCGTCAGCCGGTCTTCCTGGTTCGCGACCTCGGCGAACGCAAATCCGACTCGTTTGCGGATCTCTTCCGCGACTTCGAAGGCCTGCCGTTTGTTGCGCTCCGGCAGCAGCACCACTAGTTCATTCGTGTTGAAACGCCCCACCCGATCGATGTCCGTTACGGACTCTTGGATCACGCGGGCGACCTTCTTCAGCGCCCGCTCAGCTTCGGGTCCCCCGTGCCGCCGTCGATACTCATCGAACCCGTCCAACACAAACATCACGAACGCGCACGGCCGCTGATACATGACCGCCCGCTTGATTTCTTCCGCGAGCCGCTGGCGGACATACGTTTCGTTGTAGACCCCGGTCAGCTCATCTCGAATCGCCAGCGCCTTGGTTTTGCGCAGCAAGAGTTCGTTCTCGACGGCAATCGAGGTTTGTTTGACGAACACGCCCACCAAGTCCACCCATTCCGCCGACCAGGCAAAATCCTCGTTGCGGTTACCAACGGCGAGCATGCCGATGGGCCGGTTGCGGACCGTGACCGGCTGGAGAATGAGATTGGGCCGTCCCAGCTGCTCCCAGACATCCTGCAAGACATCGCTGGGAGGATTCTTCGCGTCAATGAGGGCTTGCGCGGATTGAAACACCAACTGATCAAGCTGGCTGACATCGAATCGATGGGCGCGCCGCCGGGTTAACGGCAGCTCCTCCACCGGCTGCAGGATCAGAAAGCTGAACCCCCCGTTTTCCAACAAGGCCAATTTTTCCACCACCAGATCCAGCACGGTTTCCAGCTCGGTCCCGCTGCTGATGAGCTCGCCGATCTGGAACAAACCTGACAGCATCACCATGCGCTTGTGGATTTCAAAATTAATCTGCTTGGTCCGCTCGCCGAAGGTCTTCAGCTCGATCATGTTGTCGCGGATGCGCGAGGTGAGCCGGTTCAGTGAGAAGGTCAAATCCCCCAATTCGTCATTCGGCGAGGCCGCCGGCAGCTGCCGGTCATAGTCGCCTTCCGCGAGATGCTTGGCTTCATGCGTCAGGAGGATCACCGGCTCCACGAGCTTCACCGCCAGATAGAGGCCGCCCAACAGGGACACGATCGTGGTCATGACAAGAATCAAGAAGATCCACCAGGAAGACCCGGCGGGATTGGCAATGAGTGGAAACCACTGCTCCAAGTGATAAAAATCCCGCACGTAGGGAAATGCGAACCACACGGCCACCAACAGCAACACACACAGGGGGATCACCGACATGAGGAGAAAGGAAACCACCAACTTTGATCGCACGCCTTTCGGAACAAGCGCGAGCCGCTGGAGCCGCTGGAACCACGTGTCAGCCATGGTGCTTTCCTCCTCGCGATTTCATGAGAATCTCGACGATCCGCTGTTCAAACTGTTCGGCCGTTGTCACGCCTTCGCCGGTCAGATCAAAGCGTTTGAGGGCATTCACCATGGCGGATAAGATCTCGGTGCGGGACAACTTGATGCCGCAGGAAAACAGCGCATCCTTGCCGATCTTATCGAGAAAATCCACTTGATCGCGGTTCAAGGAGGCAATGACCCGGTGGGATCGCGAATGATTGCTGGTTGCGTCATGAAGTGGATGCATGCGCCTCACGAATCCTTCCGCTTCGAACCCCAAAAGAAAAACGCCCTGGGCACCAGGGCGTTTCGCCATTCCGTCTGGCAGCTCTGCGACCCGTCCAAGCTCACTTGGGGTGGGCCAGAAGCTTTGCGTCTCCGCCTTTCGGCGGATTTGCCCTGTGCAAACGGTTCAAGTGGAACTATAGCACACTTTCAACTAAAGCATCAAGGTCGCTTTGAAAAAAACTCCTTTGTGCCTTTTGCACCTTATGACAAAAATAGCATCCGGCTTCCCCATCGTCACCACCGCGTCCCGAATCGATGAATGCTCTGCAAGAGTCCCACCGCCATCCACGTCACGACCATCGCCGAGCCGCCATAACTGAGCAACGGCAATGGCACGCCCACCACCGGCACCACCCCCATCACCATCCCGACATTGACCAACATCTGATACCCTATCCAGGAGGCCAACGCCGTTGCCAGCAAGCGGCCGTGCGGCTCGGAATGATCCAGGGCGATGCGGACGGCGCGCCACAACAACCAACCGAACAACACCAGCACGGTCACGGCGCCAACCCATCCCCATTCCTCTCCAATAACCGAATAGAGGAAGTCCGCGTGGCGCTCCGGCAGAAAGTTCAACTGGCTTTGGGTCCCCGCCATCCACCCGCGTCCCCACCACCGCCCGGAACCAATCGCGATCTCGGATTGAATAATGGTATACCCGGCCCCGAGCGGATCGGCCTGCGGATTCAGAAACACCAACAACCGCGCCCGCTGATATGCTTTCAACACATGCCACGCGACCGGCATGGCCATCAGACCCGCCATCGCAAGGACCGTCAACTGTCGACGGGAGATGCCGCCGACCCACACCACGCCCAACCAGATCGCGACGAGAATCGAGCTCGAGCCCAAATCCGGCTGCGCGAACACCAACAGGGCCGGCACGCCGACAATCACCGCCGAGACCACCAGCGCCCGCCCAGACAACGGCCGGGGTTGATCCGCCACGTAGCGGGCCACGACGCACGCGCAGGTGAGTTTCGCGAACTCAGAGGGCTGGAGACTGAATCCGAAAATGGTCAGCCACCGCGCCGCGCCCAGCTTGATCGTGCCGGCTAATTCCACAACCGCCAACAGCACCACCACCGCTACATACCCGATCACACTCAGATCGAGCCAGCGGGTATAGGACACCGTCGTCATCAATCCGTAGGCCGCCAGACCGATCGCAACCCAGAGGGCCTGTTTCCACATCAGCATGGGGTTGAGCGTGGCTGCCGCGCTGCGCAAGGCAATCAGACTCACGCAGGAAAGCGCGAGTGCTGCGCCCACTAACCCGTAATCCCACGAGGCGGAATTGGAGCGCACGCGAGCCATTAAATCGGCGGCCGCTGGACGGCGTGCGTCGGCGGCGCGGAGGTTGGCGGTGCCACCAGATATTCACAAATGGCTTTCCCGATGCCAGCTGGAATGTCTCCGCCGGATCCTCCGTATTCCGCCACGATCGCCATCGCCGCGATCGGCTGATCGGCCGGACAAAACCCGATGAACCAGCCGTGCGTCCGTCCGGGAATGTGCGTTTGCGCGGTGCCGGTTTTCCCGGCGATGACCACCTGCTCGCTATGCGCCCCGATGCCCGTGCCGCGCGGATCATTCACGACGGCGAGCATCCCCTGTTGAATGGTGGCGACATGCTCGCGGGACCAATGCAGCGCGGTCAGATGCGCGCGCCCTGCCGGCTGCTCGCCGACTCGCGATACCAGCCAGGGCTGCACCAGCGATCCGCCATTGGCAATGGCGCTGACCATCACGGCCGCTTGCAGCGGGGTGATCAGAATTTCGCCCTGCCCCATCCCCAACATGGCGACTTCCCCTTCTGAAAAACGGCGGCCGCGTGGCAGATGTCCGGCTTGCTCCTCCCATAACCAGCCGGTCCGCCGGCCGAATCCCACCGACGCAAATCCCGCCTCAAGCTTCGCCAAGCCCAAGCGGCGGCTCAATTGCATGAAATAAACGTTGCACGACTGCGTCAGCGCCTCCGGCAGCGTCAGCGGTCCGTGTCCGTCTCGATTCCAACAGTGAAAGCGGCGGTCCCCGAGCGCTAAAAATCCGGGACACGTAATCGTATCCGTCGGCGTCACGATATGATTCTCCAGCGCCGTCATCCCCGTGATCGGCTTGACGATGGACCCCGGCAGATAGACGCCGGCGATGGCTCGATTCATCAAGGGCGAGCCGGCGTCGGTCAACACGGCCTGGATGGCTCGCTGATCTTGCGTGGCGAAGATGGTGGGATCATACGAGGGCACGCTGACCATCGCCAGCACTTCCCCGGTCTGCGGCTTCAGCACCACCGCCGCCCCGGGCTGGGATCCAAACTGCTCGTGAATCAATGCTTCCAGTTTCGCGTCAATCGTCAGCGTCACCACATCGCCCGGCGTAGGCGGCCGATAGCCCAGCGCGCGAACTTGCCGGCCTCGATGGTTGACTTGAATCAAGGCCCCGCCTGTCTGTCCGCGCAACGCGGCATCGAACGCTTCCTCGAGTCCCGCCCGCCCGACCATATCCTCCGCCCGGACGCCATACTGTTTCAGCATCGGAAAGAGTTCTTCGGAGGGTTTACCGACGTATCCTAACAGATGCGCGGCGACAGGCCCGAAGGGATACTCCCGCGTCGCGACCGATTGCACCACCACTCCCGGCATCCGCAGGCGCAGTTCTTCCACCTGCAGCGCAACCGCTTTCGGCACGCGGGTCACGAGGGCAGCCGGCAGAAACGGCAGGCTTTGCGACAGATGGAATTGCCGTTCGAGTTCTTGCGGAGAGCGCCCGACCACGCGGCCAAGTTTCGCGAAGAGCCGCTGCCGATCCGGCGCGGCGGATGAAGCGCGCTGGAACCGCGACTGCACGCTGTCGGTCACCAAATCCTGCGCCACCACGGCAATCTGAAACGTCACGTGATTGGCCGCCAGCACTTGTCCATACCGATCGAAGATGAGACCCCGGGGTGCTGACTCCGGAATGAGCCGCAGACAATTTTGCTTGGCCAATTGCCGGAATCGCCGGCCCTCAACCACTTGGAGAAACCCCAAGCGCAACACCAACGCTCCGATCCCCAGCACCAGCAGCCGCCGAAACCCGATCAGCCGATCTTCCATCAGCGCGGTCGTCCCCGCCCCATCACGTCAGTCATCCAGACATCCCTATCCCTGATTGCGCCGTCCATCTGGCGAGCGCCCCATAGGTCAGCAGCGTGACCACGCCCTTCACGCCCGCAACTCCCAAAAGCATCAGCGTCGGAGAGCCCACCCATACCACTGCCCCCATCTCCGCGATCAGAATCAGGCCAGCGATGGCCACCCATTGCAACTTCGGCTGGCTCATCTCAAATCGCGCGGCCAATTCCATCATGACCCACGAGACCGCCACATAGCAACTTCCGGCCCGCAGCGGATGATCGATCGCCGTCAGCGCCGCCAAACATCCGGCGAACACGCCAAGATCCAGCGACACTCGCCGCGGCTCTCGAATCAATACAAGCGCCATCGCCACCAACAGCCAATCCGGCCTCAACCACGGCGAGGCGATCCAGGGACTCAGACACAGCGACACCCCCCACGCCGCGAGCATCAGACCGTACGGGTGTTTCGTCACGCGTCACCCCTGCGACTCATCGACGCGGCGCTCCGGATTTCTTTGCAACAGCCAGGCGACTGTCAGCCGGACCCGCAAGCGCCTCCTCCACCACCAGTGGATTCGAGGGCGGCACATACAACAAATGTTCCACCTGCGACAACCGCGCGGCCGGACGCACCGACACGCGCAGACGAGCCTGCCGTTCGTCGCGAGTCACGGACACGACGATCCCCAACGGCCATCCTTTTGGAAAAATCCCTCCCAGCCCGGAGGTGACCACGCGATCTCCGACGACCACATCCGCATCCATATCCAGATAGGTCAGCTGCGCGAATCGCTCGCCGGTCCCCATGAGCAATCCGTGCTCACGCGAGCGCTCCACGAGGCACGCGATGCGGCTATTGGGATCGGTGATCAGCATCGCCACGCTGGTCCGAGGAAACACTTGTAACACGCGCCCCACCACGCCCTGCGCATCCAGCACGATGCCATCCAGCACTAGCCCCTGTTGAATGCCCCGATCCAGAATCATCGTGTGATCCGTCGCCGCCAGCGGACGCGCCAGCACGGAGACCACGACGGCATGCGGCGGCAGAGAGAGCCCAAGGTGTTGCGCAGTCTGGCTCAAGGTTTGCGTGTTGGTGAGTTGGCGCAGTGTTTCGCGAAGACGAATCACTTCCAGCTGCCGCGCAACCAGTTCAGTCTGCAACTGCGCCTGGTCGTGGGCTAAGACGGAAACTTGCGGCAGTAACAAGAGGGTGCCGATGACATGCTGAGCAACCACCAGCGGAGCGCGCAGGACGGTGAAGGTGACAACACGGAGGGGACGGGCGAGCACGCCCGCCACCAGCAGAAATACAATCAGGCTGACAAGCGGAGACCGACGGTCCACACCGGTAAGGCGGGCGAGAGGTTAAATCCGCTCGTGATTGTTGTGGTTCGACGAGATGGCAATCTTGGTCTTGAGGTAGCGAATGTCATCGAGCCCACGACCGACTCCCAAGGCCACGGCGGTCATGGGATTTTCCGCCACGTGGACCGGTAACCCCGTTTCCTCAGCCAAGAGCTTGTCGAGGCCGCGCAGCAACGAACTGCCGCCCGCCAAGACAATACCGCGATCAATCAAATCTGCGGACAGTTCCGGAGGCGTTTTTTCTAGCGTCATGCGCACCGATTCCACAATCGTGCGGATCGGCTCGGAGAGGGCTTCGCGGATTTCTTCGGAGGTAACCGTGATGGTCTTCGGCAACCCGGCGACGAGATCGCGGCCCCGGACTGCCATCGTCAGGGCCGG
>OBEQ010020861.1_pt1 | contig 26188 bp, 3 predicted proteins | sample 1670901 | NCBI WGS metagenome assembly OBEQ01 (sample SAMEA104232315, study PRJEB22302) | groundwater metagenome | biome: forest; feature: aquifer; material: groundwater | place: USA | collected 2011-08-07 | depth 5.4 m | reverse complement strand
GCGGCCTGCCGCCGCAACCCGAAGGGCTGGGCGGATTTGCTTCGCCGCGCGGCGTTGCTCGTCGTCGCCGTATCTTGACTCTCATGATACGCCTCCTTCTCGCGCCTAGCGCGGCTGGCAACTGCGCCCAGCGCGACCACGGGGGATTTTGAAACCAGCTCTAAGGAGCGTTTCTGTGCATTACGGACACTTCAGCACCGACGGGCGGGAATACATCATTACGAACCCCAACACCCCTCGCCCCTGGTTCAATTATCTGTTCAATGACCTCTATCACTGTCTTATTTCCCAGACCGGCGGTGGATTTTCCTACCTGAGGGATCCCAAATATTACCGGATCCATCGTTATGACCATCTGAGCTCCGACCGGCCGGGCCGCTACCTGTACCTCAAAGATGTCGCCAAAAACAAAGTCTGGACGCTGAACTGGCAGCCGAGCCGGGAGAAACTGTCGGAATGGGAGGCCCGCCACGGGTTGGGCTACACGACGCTGAAGGCCGCCGCCAACGGGATCAAGGGGTCGATCACCTATTTCGTGACGCGCGAGGCGCCGGTCGAACTCTGGCTGGTTTCGCTGAAGAACAGCACGAAGAGCCGCCGGACACTGCAGGTGTATCCGTTTGTCGAGCTGATCTGCGGCGACGTGGCGCTCGAGACCCACTACCGGAACATCCTCATGCTCTACAACGACGCGGTGTTTGACGAGGACAGCCAGACGATCGTTGCGTTCAAACAGCCGTTCAAGTCCTGGCACAAGCCCGGCTACGGGTTCTTTTCGGCCAGTTTCCCGGTGGAGAGCTTCGAGTGCCGGCGGGAAGCATTCGTCGGACCTTACGGGGATCTGAGCGACCCGGTGGCTTTGAAGGGCAAGAAGCTCAGCAGTCACGGTTGCCGCGGCGAGGACATGGTCGGCGTATTGCAGGGGACGATCACGCTCAAGCCGGGCGAAACCAAGGAGTTCGTCGTCGTTTCGGGCATTACCGTGAAGCGGGATGAGATTCCATCGCTCGTGAAACGCTTCCGCTCCGTCGAGGCGGCCACGCAGGAGCTGGTCGGCGTAAAGGCCTACTGGCAGAGGGTGCTCGAGAAAGTCTGGGTCGAGACGCCGGACCCGAACTTCAATCGGATGACGAACCTCTGGGGCAAGTACCAACTGTTCGCGATCACCCACTGGCGCGGCACCTCCCATTATCACGGCGCCGAAGGAGGGCAGGGATACCGGGACACTGCGCAGGACGTTGAAGGGCTGCTCAGCCTGGACGTCGGAACCGCCCGTGAGAAACTGGAGCGGCTGCTTTTTTACCAGTACAAGAACGGCCATGCGGTCTCCGGGTTTTCCGAGGTTGAGGGAACGTGGGAGAACCAAGGGGTTCAGGGGGTCATCAAAAAGGCCGACGTGGCGGTCTGGCTGCCGTACAGCGTGGTTTCCTATGTCAAGGAAACCGGCGACACCGCGTTTCTGAAAAAAGAGATTCCGTTCCACGACGGGGACTCGGCCTCCGTCTACGAGCATGTGCTTCGGGCGGTCCGGTATCTTTACGGCGCCCGGGGCCAGCACGGCCTTCCGTTGATCGGCCATGCGGACTGGAACGACGCCTATGATCATGTCGGCGTGAAGGGCAAGGGGGAAAGCGTCTGGCTGGGGATGGCCTTCGTCCGGGCCTGCCGCCAGGTGGAGGAGCTGGCTAAATTCATCGGTGATTCCGCGGTGGCGCAGGAGATGCGCTCCAAGGCGGAGGAGCTGACCCGGATCGTGAACGATGCCGGCTGGGACGGCGCCTGGTACCTGGCTGCGTTCAACGACAACGGGCTCAAGATCGGCTCCAGCAAAAATCAGGAAGGAAAAGTCCCGCTCAACTCCCAGACCTGGGCGATCCTCAGCGGTATCGTGCCTCCGGAGCGCTTGCCCAGCATTCTCGAGAAGATCGACCGTTATCTGGACACCCCGTACGGGCCAGCGCTGTTCCTGCCCAGCTACACCTCGTTCAATCCGGAGATTGGCCGAGTGACCGCATTCTGTCCAGGCACCAAGGAGAATGCAGCGGTTTTTTCCCACGCCTGCGCGTTCAAAGTGGTCGCTGACTGCACGATCAAGCGGGGGGACCAGGCCTACGCCACCTTTTCTAAATTGATGCCGATGAGCAAGGCGAAACAGGACCATGACAAGTACAAGGTCGAACCGTACGTGTGGGCCGAGTACGTGATCGGGCCCGGCTCATCCGACCGGTTCGGCGAGGGGGCGTTTACCTGGAATACCGGAACCACTCCCTGGATGTATGTGGCGGCCACCGAATGGATCCTGGGGGCGCGGCGGGAGTTCGATGGGCTTTTGATCGACCCTTGCTTCCCGAAGCATTGGAAAAAGGCCACGATCCGGCGTATTTTTCGGGGCACCACCTATGAAATTGCCATCAAGAACCCGGAAGGGGTTTCTTCCGGGGTCAAGCAGGTGACCGTGGACGGCGTCAAACTCGCTTCCAATCTCATCCGGCCCCATCAGGACGGCAAAGTTCACCGGGTAGAGGTTCTTCTGGGCAAAACGGGCGGCCGTTCCGGCAGTTCCGGTTCACGCGAAGGAACAAGCGTCATTCACGCCTTCTAAAAGATAATTCCCCATTTAAGGCATTGGTTTATATATACTTGTGTATGTAATAGCGAAAGTCTCATGGAACAATTGTTAGGAGAGGATAAATCTAGACATGACCTTGACTTTCCGTTTTTCTACAAGTATAATTGGGTTTTAAGATGAGACAAAAAACCCAGCCCATTGCTCCCCGAGTGGGCCGGGGAGTTTTGCTTACACTCCTCGGGGTGAGCGTTTTTTTAGCTGGTCACACCGTTCTCGCTGCTCCTGAAGTTTCAAGCGGTTCCACAGAACAGCCCAAGGCCTCTTTTTGGGAGCGGCACGGCAAGGTTGAAGATCCTTCCACAGCACCCGCGATTGCCGAAGCTCAGTCCATAACGCCGGTTGAACAGGTTCCGCTGACGATCGAGAACCTGCGAATTCCGGTCCAGCACGGGTCTCTCAAGGAAACTTTTTCCTCCCGGGAACCGATCATCATTCATATTCAGGATGCCCATGCCAACTATGAAGCCCAGAAACATCTGGCCGGCATCCTTGAGCATCTGATCCAAGCGCATGGCCTCTCGCTGATCCTCGTGGAAGGAGGATCCCGCAACGACTCCCTCTCTTATATGAGGGCTTATGCACCGCTTGATAAGCGCAAGCAGGTGGCCGAGGATTTCCTGAAAAGCGGCAAGATCTCCGGCGAGAACTATCTGGATCTGACCACCGATTATCCGTTCACGGTCTTTGGCATCGAGAAGCCCGAACTTTACGACCAGAACATGGAGGCGTTTTTCAGCGTCGAGAAGGTCCAGCCAGCCGCGTTGAGCGCGATCCAGGGTTTTCAGCAGTCGGTGGCTGCGTTGAAAGAGCGGCTCTATCCGGAACCGGTCAAGGTGTTGGAAGCGCGTGAACTGGAGGTTCAGGCGGGGCGGGTTCCGTTGGCCAAGCATTATCAGGCGCTCGCCGACGAGGCAAAAAAAGAAAAGCTCGATGTCAAGGACCAGGAGTACCCGAACTTCCTGAAATTCCTGACCGCCAGCCAGCTGGAGGCGGATTTGAATTTTAAGACCGTCGAGACCGAACGGACTAAGTTCTTGGAGTCGTTGACCCGCAATCTTCCGCAGGCCGAGATGGACCGGTTGCTCAAGCAGAGTTTGGAGCTCAAACAGGGGCTGGTCACCGCGGCTACGTTCTACGGGCACCTGAAAACCTATCTGAAACCAGAGCAGGCGGCCGAATATCCGGCGCTGACCAAATACATCCAGTATCTGGAGTTGTTCGACGGGATCGATCATGCGTCGCTGTTTAGCGAGGTCGAACGGCTCAGTTTTTCCATCAAGAGCAGTTATTTCAAGAACAAGGATCAGAAAACCCTTGCGCTGGCATCCAAGGACGTGGATGTGCTGGGGGATCTGCTGGAGTTAAAGCTGACCCCCGAAAGCTACGATTACTACAATGCTCATAAGTCGGAGTTTAAGCCGGACAAGTGGGCCGATACGCTGCAGGATCTCGGGGCGAAAATGAATCCGCCGCTTTCATTCAACTTGAGGCCTGGGCCTTTGAGCGCGGCGATGCCGGCGATGGCCAGCTTCTATGAAGTGGCCCGGCAGCGCGACCTCGCGATGGTCGAGAACGCGCTGGCGCGCATCAAGGAGTTTAACGTCCCTTACGCGGTGTTAATCGCCGGCGGTTTCCACACGCCGGCTTTTGAGCGCCTTTTCAAGGATCGGAAAATCTCTTACGCGGTGGTCGCCCCGAAGGTGGGCAAAGTGACCGCCGAGGATACCGAGAAGTATCACCGGGTTCTGAAGGAAACGTACGTGCCGATGTCCGAACCTTATCGCCGGAAGCTGGGAGTTCCGGCGGGTCCGGACCTCCGCGCGGCGAAAAAGGATGAGACAAGCCAGGCCACTGCCGCAGAAGTCCGGCCGGTGGCCGCTACTGAGGCGAAGCCGAAAGCCACGGCCTTCGCCGCCGACCAGTAACAGGAGACCATTTCATGAGATTGAGCCGACGCACTAATATTCGCCGCTTCTTCGCGCTTCTCACAATCCTTTCTTTTACTCTGACGCAAACACCGGCCTGGGCGCTGCGCCCTGGCATTGAAAACAAAACTCCTCAAGGTCTTGAAGAAGTCCTTAAAAAAGAAGGAAGCCCTCAGGCAACCGTAGCGTCTCTGGCGGTTCCTTCGGTGAACACGGTGTCCGTTCGGGGAGTCGGCAGCCCGGTGATTGCGGGAGTTCTCCAGCGCCTGAGCCAGCTTCCAAGCCAACGGCAGAATACTCGGGACATGGTGTTGGAAGCGATTGAGATTCTCAGGGCCGAAGCTCCGGAGTTGGCAGCGACCATTCCCTCTCGGGAAACGGTGGCGCAACAGTTGGATAATCTGATTGCGAACAGCCCCGCGTTGGACTGCCCGATCTGCGGCGCGACGCTGGCCCACTCGCTGTTGAGTGACGTCTTCGTCGATCCGGAGCGGCAGCTTCCCGAGCAGCTTCAGAGCCCTGAGTTCCAGCAGGCGGAGGTTTTGAACGCGTTGCTGCTGGCTTTGAGCATTGCCCATCAGGGACGTCTTGTCACGATGCGCAGCCGGGATGGTCACCTGATGCCGGCCAGCACCGCCGCCGATCTGCGGGACCTGCTAACGCTAATGGAGGCGCACCCGGGTTTTCCACAAGAGGCCTCTCATGGGTGGGTCGGTGCCCGGATGACCCAGGCGCAATTGGAGCGGGCGTTGAACGCCGGCCAGACCTTGGTTCTTCATGTTGGGGGCAATCACTTTGTTGAAGTGACTTCGGTTGCCGATGGAAGGGTCGAATATACCGATCCACAGATTCGGTCCGCGGATGGCCTACCGGGCCCCGCGGTGGCTTCTCGGTCGACAAGGGATTTTCTTGAATGGTGGAAGGGGGATGCTCGTGCCAACACAACGGGCGTTGCGTTGGTGGGTCTGGGTCCCGGTCAGCAGTTGGAAGCCCAAAAGCCCCTGTCGGACAAGGAGCTGGCCGAGTTCCAAGGCTGCTGTGGAATCAACGCGACGTTCGCGCATTTCCGTTCTGTCCGCAAGATCTTGGATGCGGTGCTGCGCCTGAAGTATCGGGCTCCGGACGACACCGGGATATTAGTCCTGACGGGGGAAGAAGGTTTGAAGGTCCGGAAAGTCCAGGGGGCTCCCGATGCCCTGATTTTGGAGATGATCGACGATCCCCTTTTCCCCGAAACACTGGCTTTTCCGGAAAATGCGGAGACCAACCGTGCGGCCATCGCACAGTATCGTAGAGAACGGCGTGCGCTCCTGATCGATGAGGGTTTGCAAAACAGTGGTTGGGTGACTCCTCCAGAGGAGCCCAATCCGGGCATCTATCTGAACGAACTCTACGACCGCTCCATCGAAGGGTTGTATCAGGGAAATTACACGATCGGCATGGGGTGTGTGGGAGGTCTGTTTTCCGGTTGGGTCTACACGCTGGGCAATTCCGCGGACCAGTATCAAATGTTGAATGGACCGGCATCTGATTTGGCTGATCTGATCAGCCGCTGGGATTTGACGCCGGAATTTATCAAACTGTTTATCCGGCACCGCCTGATGCAGGAACTTCCTCAGCAGCCGGACGATCCGACCCGTGTTGCTGTGCTGGCTGACTTCGACCGGTTGGGAGACCGGGCGGTGAAACAGGCGCTGGACAAGGATGAGCAAGGGGAATGGGATAGAATTTGGAATCAATACCTGAGAGGCAAAACGATCCGGATTCCGCCTGATTTTAACAGGGATCCGGTGCGCCATGTCTTCCATTTGTTGGACCAAATAGTCGGTTCTTTCCGGGAACATCCGGAATGGGAGCAGCAGATTCAGGCCCTGTTTGAACAGAGAAGGCCGCCTGGCAAGGCCAACTGGAATTGGCGGACTTACTGGAGAAATGAGTTTCGTTATAACATGCCCGGTCATGCCTGCGCCGTGCTGGTAGAGTGGTTTCAGGACTTCGCAGCGCAGAGGGGTCTGGTCCCCGGGTCGGTGCACCAGGCATGGATAGATCGCCGTCGAGAGCAACAGCACAGTCGCCGCGGTTTTTCCGAAGGAACCGTGGATTTGCCGCTGTTGTTGATTCTTCCTGAAGTGGTTCTGGGGCACGGCCGGTGGGCGATGACCGGAGATCCGAAATGGTGGAACGGACACCCCCAGGTGACGACCAGCAGAGCCGTTGTTCACAACGGAGCCGTTGAGGCGGACAAGAACAACGAGCTCAAAAGGGAACACGAAGCCCGGTATCAGGCCCTGATGACTCAGGCGGCCGCTTTGCGTGCAGCTCAGCTTTTCGATGGGGCTGTTTTGGCTCAGGCGGCTGCCATTGAACAGGCAGCCCGGTGGGACTATAGCCGCTTTGAAGGGCCTAGCGAGAACCAGGTTATCGTCACCGATACGCGGACGATTGTCCGGCAATGGCAGCTGATGGCCGATGATTACAGGGCTGACTTGGCGGCGGGCTTGGTGTTGCCCAACGGCCTGATCGATATGACGAAGCCAGGTCGCCTGAATCGGGTCGGACAAGAGTACGAAGGCCGACCGGTTTTCGACCGGGCGGCGGCCTGGAACCTAGTCGTCCAAAATCTTCGCCAGTATTGGTCTATTCAAGATCCAAATCCAGATGAAGTGGCGCATCGTGTCGCGATGATGGAAATGGCTCCAGGGTCCGGCATCGCGACCGATGGGGTCAGCCTGGCCACCCCACTTACTGAATTCGTGACCAGTCATGACCGGCCGGTCGACATCGTGATCCGCCAAGAGAAGGATCATGACGGGCGGGTTCTTTACGAAGACTACATGGTGACATCCGACTCGGCCGCCGGGATCGGTCTCTTTCCAGCTCCCGGGGTGAATGCGGCAGCTCGACGGATTGCGAATTCGGAAGAACGTGCGATGGCTGCCATTGATGCCGCCCGAGGCGAACTGGCGGATCACCGGATCACTCGGAGTCAATTCGATGCCAGAGTGCGAGAGGAAATCTCCCGGCTCCAACGGGAGTTGGATACGATCATTAAGGGAGAAAGGGTGACCGAGACCGTTGGAGGACAGCCGGTGGAGCGCCGCCGGGGCGGGTTTCATGTGAAAGTCTACCATCTTAAAGGAGCGGAGAGGCACGCTGTGATTACGCGGCGTCTCGACAAAGAAGGCCGTCAGGTGGTGGATGTCAGGATCAGCAAGTTCAATGGGGAACCGCTGGATCCGGAAGACGTGTCGCTCAAACTGAACGACGAGACGGTCAACCCGGCGCTCGGAGACCGGGGGCGGTTCCAGAGTTTCATGGAGAAGCATATCGCCGAGATCCCTCTGATCTTGCTGAAACAGGTTCTGCGTTATATCGGAATGCGGGATGGCCAGCCGGTGGTGACCATGGATACCGTGTTTCGGGCAGGGGTAACGCCTACCATTGTGCAGGATGAGCAGGGACTCCATACGCGGCTTGATTCGGCGACCGAAGATGCCATTGAACGGCCCGGCATCAATAGTGGTGTGATCGAGAGACATTTCGGACCGGGGCTTGAAGAGAATAAGCTTCCTAATCTCAGGCGCGTGATCCTGGTTGGCGTCGGCTCTTCCTGGAGAGACGCCAAAATCGTCCAAGCGATCTTCCAAGAGCTTTTGCCCGGTGTGAAAGTGGAAGTGTATGATCCGGTGGAGGTCACCAATGAGGGTAAGCTGGAGGAGTTTGATCCGAAGACCGACCTGGTCGTCGGGATGAGCTGGTCCGGCACCACTGACTCGATGGTTCGACTGTTTAATGCGTTCGAGGAAAGTGGTTTTTGCACGATTGCCGTTACCGGTAAGCCCCCTTCTGATATGGGTCGAATCGGCCGGAAATCCGGCGGAACGATTGACGTGCTTTCCGGGGATGAATCGACCGTCGCAACCACAAAAGGTTTCGAATCGGTACTGTACAGTCTGGGTTTGCTGGCCGTCCAGTTGAGCCAGCTCCAGGGGAATCCTGCTTTGGAGAACACCCGTCGGGGCTATGTGGAGGATTCGCGCCGGGTTGCAGACCTGGTTTATGACGTGCTGGCGGAGAGGGATAAGCCGAAGGGTTCTCGGGTGCTGGATCTCAACGACCGGGACTCGCTGGTCAATCGTTTGGGACGCCGTTACAAGGAGCGTCGCAAGCTGCTCTGGGTGGGTAGCCGGAACATGCCGATTCATGTGGAGGGGGAACTGAAGGGGGAAGAGATCGTCAGCTCAAAAGATAAGCCTTCGATGGTCGGCATCGCTGCGGATATCGAGGATTCCAGCTGGCAGGCGACGGTGACCCACAACATGGATCCTCGTGCAGCCGAACAGGACAAGGCGATTGTGGGATTTGACATGTGCGATCCCACCCGGTATGAGGCGTTCATGACAGAAATCCGGCAGATGGCAGCGGCCGGGGTTGACTTTGTCGTGATAACTTATGATGCAACCGGGAATCCTTATTATGAAGAGCTGGAGGCGCTCGCCGCCCAGCACCCCGGCAGGATCGATTTGATCACGGTACCGCAGATTCGGCCCACGTTGCAGCCGGCCATCAATGCGCTTGTCTACTTCCGGTTCTCTGCCGCTGTTGCTAAGGAACGCGGGTTGACTGCTGCCGAGATGGACAATTCCAGAAATTTGGCCAAGTCGGTGACGGTCAGTTACGCGCAGGCACTCAAGGAATTGTTGTTGACCACGAAAACCAAGGTGATCACAATGCTGCAGCAGGCCACCCAGTGGTTGAGCGAGATGGCCAAGCGGTTTGTGCAGCATCTTCAGGTGCTCCGGCGCGGTGTCTGGGACTCTATGACCAATAATCGGCTGCGCGCCATTCAGCGGCTTCCGATGGTTCTTGAGCGGGCTTACCAAGCTTGTCTTGGTCCGGGTTCCTGGTTGACCGGCGGACCCGATCGTGAGCGGATGGAGCGGGTTTTCGGCCCGAAGGCTCAGGGGATTAAACGGATCGTGATCGTCACCGATGAAGAGGGGACGGAGTACGCCAGCCAGGCCTGTCAAACTCCGTTAGGGTCCGTGGAGGTTATCTTCTCGGGTACCGGCGAAGGTGCTATTTATGATCCGGCCAATAAACGGGTGGCCGTCCCGATCAAAGGGGTCTATTACCGTGTTAGTTTTGACCGGGCAACCGGCAGCTATCGTTTGCGATTCGATCCGGCTCTCCCGCAGAACAAGGGATTACCAAACCCGGCCACAGCGGATTTTACCGTTACGCCTCAAACGACCGAGGTGACGGTAAACGGCTATCAATATTCGATCGATGCCAGTTCTTTCTCTCGGGACAGGAAGAAACCGGAAAATCTGGCTTTCGGTCTGAGCATGCGGGCCGTCCTGCCGGATCTGCTGGGCGTCAAGGTCGAAGTTTTTCGCGCTTCAGACCAGGCGCTGGACAGGGAGTTGGATCAGAAAGACACGCTGTTTGTTCTCGTTTCCCGATCCAACAACCGTCATCAGCAGAATCATCAGATTCCCCCCGTTAGCGGTAAGCCGGAGGATGAGAGAACTGCGACCGACTTGGCCGCCCTTTCGGGCATCCCGACCCGTCCCGAGACGGCCATGGTTAATCGAGTTGAGCAACTGCAGGCGCGCGGGGGCCGGTTTATTTCTCTTTGCGACCCAAAATCCGCTATTTTCCAGCTTGGGCAACAGGCCGGTTTGGGTGTTGTTCCTTTGCCGGCGGATACCGATGACACGTCCCTTTATTCACTGACGTACATGGGATTGCTCAGCATCGGTGTGAAGCTAGGCGCCCTGCGAGGCATAGACACGCAGGTGTATCAGAAGGCGCTGAGTACGGTGCCGGGGCTTGTGGCGGGAGTTCTGCGCAACCCTGAATTGCGCAAGCGCGCCGAGAGATTCATCAGCCGGTTCGGGAATTACAAGAAGATCCATATCATCGGCGGAGGACAGGCCTACGCCGATGCAAAGGAATATGCGCGGATTTTAAGAAGCCTTGGGATTTTTGCCGAGGCACAGCTGAACGATTCCGCTTGGCATGGGCCTTTGGCGGCGATCGATCCCAGCCGGTTCAAATTCGCGGACCAAGATAAAAGGACAGGGATCAATCCCCAATTTGATCCATCGAATGATGCATTGGTCTTTATCCTGATGACCGACAAAAGGTTTTTTAACACGGCTTTGGGAGGGGATGCCCAAGTCTACGATTCCCGAAACGCCCGTTTTGCGCTGATCATCAAGGAGTCTGATAGGGAATTGGATGCGGTTCAGAAGGTCGGAGCTGCGGAAGACGGCATCTTCGCGTTAGCGGATTTTCCGGATGAATTGGGGAACTTTGCTAACGCAGCCGCGGCCCAGTTTCTGGCAGCGCTGTTTGCCGGGGCCCATGCCAAGGCCCTCGGCCGGGATATCCTGCCTCCGCCCGGTGGCGTGGCTCCGGCCGGGGAGTCCCCGTTGGTGCGCGAGATCAAGCCGACGCTGACCCCGATTTTCCAGCCGTTTGCGGCTCAGGTAGCCCAGGTCGTTGAAGGAATGCGCGCTACCGGGGACCCTCAATTTTTGGTGGTGCAGGACCCGTCGAATGCTGGTTGCTCGTTCCTGTTCCTGAATGCACAGGATCGGGAAGGATTGCTGGGAGACGTGACGCGTGTGCTTTCAACCACTCGGGTTGACGGCCAGCGGTTTAATTTAATGGAATCATTGTCGCCGAATCCGGTAGGCGCTGCTGGAGTGATGTGTTTTCGTTTGAACCAGCCGTCGGCCCGCGTGGAACAGATCCAAGATCGTATTCGGGCGGTGATGGCGGTTCCTCCCGTTATCGTGTTTCCGGGGATTCCCGAACCGACGCCTGGACAACGGCTGGATATGGTCGGGGTCCCGTTGACCCAGGCGACCGCAGCCATTGCGGTGCGGGCCCATCAATCGGGATTGGTCGGCGCGGCTACTCGGGAGGGGATTACGGGCCGTTACGCGGATTTGCCGCCGGGCCAGAGGACCCGGCTCGAAGAATTGGCTCGATACGTGGCGCAGGGTTGGGCCCCTCGGCAGATTCAGGAGGTTGCATCCGAGTATCGCATGGTGGCGCGGGAAATCAACGGCAGAACCGGGGTCTTGACCCTTGCGGCCCATCCCGGAGGCGACATTCTGGCCAATGCGGTTGAGAACGTGAAATCGGATTTGACCGACCGTTACGGCAAAGCCGCCGGCGAATCGGGCGCGATGTCGTACGTGGTCTATGGACCCGGCCTGTATGACTTGGGAGACCCTGCCCGGGTTCCGCAGGATCTGTACGCCAGGATGTGCGCGTTTTATGTGCCGCCTGATCGGCGGAGTCAGTTTCAAACGATCAATCCACTGATGTCGGTTTCCGAGATAGAGCCGTTCCTGAGGGCGGTCGCGGCGGCGAATGGCCGGCCTCTGTCCAAGGTGAGGGTCGTCACGCTTCCGGGACGCGAGAGGGATCGGTTCTATAATGCCGAGCTTGCAAGATTGGCGGCGGCCAATCAGATCCAGCTGACGACGCCTCAGGACGGGACCGTCGAGTGGGCGCTTCGCGCAAACATGCCTCCGGCTACCGCGGAGGATGAAATTGTTGTCGTGATGGCAACGGCCCGTTTGCCGCAGGCTGTCGCGAGCGTTGGGTTAAGCGCCGGCATGCCGGAGGGGGCTTTTGTGACGTGCCGTCTGCTGCCGGATGCGGATACGCTGGCCCAGAGGGTCGACTCAGCGACGCCGGAAGTTCCGATTGGAGGAGCGGCGACCTTCACGGCTGAGCAGCGGGCGGTGGTGACCCGTTGGGTCGGGAAGGGGGACCGTGCCGGAGCGCTTCTGTCAGGGCAGCCGATCAGTACGGCGGATGTCCGCCAGCCGGTCAACGGTGTGCTGGTTCCCCACACGTCATTGGTTTCAATGCCGATTCCGGTTTCAGGGGTCACTCCCGTTTCCGGCACGAACCAGGTTGCACTTTCGCCGGTCCGGGTTCAGGATCATCTGTTTTGGGTCCAGCCCCAAGTGGTTGAATTAGCGGCAGAGCTTCCGCCTGGCGCCGAATTTCGGCCCCCGCAAATTGGCACCATGGGCATCTCATCGGCGGAGGTTTCTTTGCGGGTTCAGTTTGGACCCATGTTCTCCGCCTCGGGGCAGGAGGTGGATTTAGACGCGCTGGTCGCGGGCTATGGTGTTTATGTAACCTTGCGGCCCAGTGCGCAGGGCCAGGTTCCGGTGCACACGGAGATTATGGAGGTTCCCGGATCTGTGAACACGTGCCGGCTGTTGATTGTTGCGCCTTACCGATTGGACGCCGGTCGGCGGATCGGCCAGTTGCTGCAGGCCCGTGGGATTCCCGTAACGAACATGTTTGTCGATGCGTTCCAGGAGTCCGCGGAAGCTCAGCGGGTGTCGGTAGCGATCGTGGACGTCACTGCGAACCCCACTGTGGTTCGTGAGCAGGACATTCCCGCGGGGATTCAAGCGGCGTTCCAACCCGGCCTGGAGGAGGGCGGGTCGCCACGGCGGGGTATCCTTCGGCGGGCAGCGGCTGGCCTCCTTACAGTTGGAGCGAGTCTTCTCATCTTGCTGGGGAGCCAGCGCGATATTTCGCCGCCGGCAGTCCAGGCCCAGCAGCCCTCGATACCCTTGGCGCTTGGCGCTGCCGGACTGGCACCGGCTCAGAATCCGGTGCCCGAGGCAACTGGCGCTTTGGCACCTCTGCGGAAGCGGCTCGGAAATGACCGTTCTCTGGAGTTGATCGTCTGGGACGCGCGGGATGCCCTCAAGCTTAAAGATTTTTTTGAGCTTGCTGTCAAGGCCGGCTTCGACACCGTTTGGATCAGCGGCTACCGCTTCAACCAGATGGACGACGCTGATCAGAAGGCCCTTCTCAAGCTGGCTTCGGATGCCAAATTGAAGCGACTCGGAATCATCGACGGCAACTACGACTGGCCTCAGAACAAACGGTTCGTCGAGGGCCTCTACGATAAACTCACAACGTCTCTGGGTACTCATCACAAGGCCGGCAGACTTGGGGAGATGGAGGTTGTTGTCGGCACCGACGTTGAAGAGCATACCGTTCCGCTGGCCGATATCCGGGCCGGCAGAGCCAAGCCGTGGGATTTGGATAGGGGTCCCACAAGGGACCTCACCCGGAAGACGATCATGCCGCTCCTGACGGATTTCGCCAAGAACAACAAGGGGATCATGAGCGAGGTCAAGTTGACCGAATGGAGGCCCTTCTGGCTGATTAATGACCATGTGCCGGATGCCAGTCCCCGATTGGTCAAAGGCGCAAAGATCAAGGGTGTGGAGTTTGACGACGATGTGGTGGTGGCCGTTATGAGCTACCGGGATGATCCGGATGCGCTCGTCAAGGTGCTCGCTCCCACCCTGGGTGCAGTCAAGGATGCGAAGAGAAAGTTCAAATACGGCTTCGAGACAGTCACGGAGGCCAGGGGGACGACCTACAACGGCAAAGAGATCAAGATCGGGACAGACGGCGTGAAGGTCCTCGATGCTTTGGCGAAGGATGAGGAAGTCCTGGTCGCGGGGAACTTTGTGCATACCTCTTCCGTTGTTGCCGCCCATAGGATGCTCGGTAACATGATCAAGGCCAAGCCGGCGGAGGAGGAGAAGCCGGCCGCCGCGGCCGATAAGTTCGGGGTCAAGGGCAACAAGGCCGAGAAGGTTACAGCCAAATCGATCACCATCACTTTCGACTTGACCAAGGAAATGGCGGGCAAGAAACTCGTCGCCGTTCCCCTGGCGGGCGTCAAGAACGACCTCTGGTACGTGCAGCCGCTTGCCAACGGTAGCAAGCTGTTCGGCATCGGCCCTAGCGGGAAGGTGACGGTCGAGGCGCACGAGAAGGCTTCGTTCACCGGCGAGGGGCGGTACGCCGCCATGGTGGTGATGGAGCGGGCCAACGCGCCGGACTTCTTCAAGCGCTACGGAGAGAAAGGATTGCCGCGCCTCTCGGCAAACGACAAGTACCTCGGCATCGTCACGGTCGACAGCGAGGGCACCGCCACGGTAGTCGAGTCCCTCAAGGCCCCCGGCCTGGAGGAGGGACGGGCGGCCTTGCCACCCAACCCGGAGGAGGAGCGTGCAGATGCTTTTGCATGGGGAGTTATTTGGAATTGGGTTCACGATGTTTTGGGATCTCCAAAGGCTGTTTCGTTAAGTGATTTTTATCGAATAATGGAGGAGAGGAATCTGTCGGATAAGGGTGCGCGAGCAGCCATGATGGATGCCGGCTATCGCACAGAGAACTACTCAGGGCCAGAGATGAAGGGCGCCCCTGGGTTTGCTTGGGTCAAGCAGGGCCTGGAGGAGCTCCAGGAAGGGGTCCATTACCGGGTCGATCCGGACGGCATCCGGATGATCCGCAGCGTGAGGGTGGCCAAGCCGGTGACCCTTTCGGTTAACCAAGAGGGGATCATCACAACCATCACAATTGGTGTGGGTACGCTTCTTCTCGATCAAGCCCTTTTCCGAGGAAATATCACCATCGGGGAGAACTCGGAGATAGGTGGGATCATTACCCGGTATGCCAAGATCGGCAATAATGTCAGGAGCCACCGGGGGACGAACATCCGGTTCGCCGAGATTGGGGACAATGTCCACATGAATGCTGTCACGGTACGTGGCTACGGGACCGGGCCCGAGGAGCTGGTTGTCCTCGAGGGAGGGCCGGTGGTGACCCTGATCGAGAACACGGTTCTGGAGACCGTACCGGACAAGAAGCCCTGGAGTTTTGTCAGTGAAGACGCGGCTCCAAACCCTGCAGCACAGACCCTGGCCAGGTACGGAGTCAATCAGCGGCGGACAGAGGTAGCGGCCGGGGCGATCATTCGCGGGGCCCGTTTCATTATCAACACCCGGATCGAAGCCGGGGTGACGATCCCTGCGGGCTGCCTTCTGGTGGAGCACTCCGTCGTGGACAAGGAGGCCAACCTCCGATCGGGCGCTAATATTACCCGCAGCTACATCGGCAAGAAGGCAGACATCGGCAGCGAGGTTTCCAAAAGCTGGCTGGGCGATGGCTTCAAGTCGGAGCATCAGGCCTCTTATCTGAGCTTGATCGCCCCGAACGAGATTTTGATCGTCAACGCCGCCGGAGAGCTGACCACGATCCCTTCGGTAAACAGCACAAACATCGGAGCCGGTACAGTCTTTGCCAACTACGGCGGGACGCAGAATGCCCTCGGCAAGAGTTTGAAGGGAACCGCGTTTGTCTTTGCCGGGTTTACCGGCGTCAACTCCAACGTCATCAACCGGTATGACCATCCGGACGTCCCGGCTACGGAATTGCCGACGCAGCGGGAGCTAACCATCCTTTATCCGTTCACGCTGACGAAAGGGCAGGTGACCGGAACGGTTTTTCCGTTTACGCTTGCGGAGGGCGGCCCCAAGACGCATCAGATTGGATGGGTCTTGGAGAAGTATCCAGGGCTCATCCGGGCGCATCTGAAGCGGGGGACTAATCCGGAAGCAGTGGAAGGGGCGATCCGGCTCGGGTTGTACTTGATCCAACGGGAAAGGCAAATTCCTCCCGACTCACCGCAGCGGCGGTGGACGGATGCGCAGTTGAACGAGGGGGAGCGGATCTATCAAGCGGCGCTTGACAGCGGCCAATGGTCCCCGCAGGCGTTGGCGACACAGGCCGCCGGTCAGGAAGAGGCGCTGGTGGTCTTGGCGAATCATCTCCAGTTGACAGGACTTTCCGCCCAGTCCCAACTTCTGGAGGAGATGGTGGCAGCGGGAGTGAACAGTCTCCCAACGCTCCAGCAGTTTCTCACCTCCCGGCATGTGCCGGATGGTCTCCTGTCGGATCAGGCCCGGCGGAGTCTCCTGGATTTGATCGACAACTATCAAGGGTTGCATGAGGTTTTTGCTCAGAATCTAGGGTTCGATCGTGCTCAGACCATCAGCTTCATCCAGAGAGAAGCCGCGGCCAATGGCCTTTCGTTTGTCGCGGTGGTGCGCGGCGTGCTGGATGTGCCGGATGCCCAGTTGCCTCAAGACGCGGAGTTCGATCTGATCGTCAGAGGTGCCGAGGCGCTGTTTAATTCGGGTGGAAACAGCGGTCGGTCCCTGAGGGAAGGCGCCCGGGTGGCTGGCGTGTCGGCCATCAGTACAGCCCCTGTGGATGATGACGGCGGAAACTATGGAACGTGGCGGACATACCTGATGAATCTGTTCAATCAGTTTATCGTCTCCTTGGGTGGAGATGTCGCTAATCAGCGCACAGTGGAGGCCTCGCTTGTTGCCCGGCAGGCGATGGCGGACCGGCTGCCGGAGAAGCCAAAGACCGGATGGCCAGCCGGCTCGACGGCGCGGAGCTTGTTGATAGCGGAGATCAAGAACGCCTTGGATTCCTTCAAAAAGCAGTACCCTACGATTGATCTTGCCACCACTACCGATCCGAGAGTGATCGAATCGCTGGTCAGCTCACTGGCTACCCTGATCAGCACTCATCGGATTCTGTCGCAGGCCTTCCCGGACCTGATGGATGTGAAGGTGCTGTCCAAGGCCAGCGGCCAGAACGCCAGCGCTGTAGCAATTGGAGTTCGGTCCGGATTCATAGATCCGACGACCAAACAAGTGAATCCCGCGGCTCTCAAGCGGGCCTGTCTGTTATGGAATCAGGCCCTCGGTCTTCGGGGAACAGAGGCCGGATTAGTGGTGCCCAACAGTCTGGATGGGACTCGGCTCTATTTTGTCTATGCGGACGACCTGACAGGGATGGGCCAGGCGGCACCGGTTCTTGACACGCAGCACGCGATTCAGGCGATTAAGCTGGGAGACAATTCGGACATAGCGCCGAAAGACTTCTTTACGGTGACAAAGAATGCAACGGGGGACCTGATTCTCACCGATGGGCTGGGCCGCCAGTTGACATACGATGCTGGGGAGCAGGCCTTTGTTGGAGCGGCTGGAGCCCGCTTTGAGGCATTTCCGGACCGAATCCGGCGAGCGATCTCCGACCGCCTGGACCAGGTCCAGGCTGTTTCGATTGTCCGGGGGGAGGACCATGCCAGTGAAGTGGATTCCCTCTATGACAGCACCCAAGTGATCGCCTGGGGAGCTGAGTTTAAGGTGGGACAGGAGCCCCACGTCAGCCCCGTGACCCAGGAGATTTATAATGCTATCTTAGCTGGTCAGTCTCCGGTCAGGATCGTTACTTTTGGTCCCGGTTCGGAGGGGACTTCGCTGGCTCCCCATCAGTGGCGGCGGGAGACGGTGGAGTTCCTCGCTCAGCTTGCCCAGCGCCGCAGGGCAGGTCAGTCGGTACCACGGGTGGCGTTTGTCTTCAACCCTTCAGAGACGAATGATTCCTATAATCTTGGTCCGCTGGGTGTGATCAGAAACCTCGAGCTGATCTTCCGGCAGATTCTCAATGACGATTCGATCACTTTCCAGGATTTGATTCCCGAGATCGTTCTGTTTGATCACACCGATCCGTGGGTTTTAGCGCGTAATTCAGTTGTGGCCCAGGAGATGTACCCGGATGAACCGCTCGCTGCCGCTCTGGAGAAGGTGGACTACCTCCATATCCTTGGGCCTACGGATGCGGAGAAGCAAACCGGCAAGAAGCACGGCCTGGTCAAGAGGAACCGGCAGCCGATGCCTCTGGATGCCGCGATTCGGGCTGAGTTGGAGAGCCGCTTCGGCGCGGCGAATGTCCGTGTAGGGCCCTATGCCGACGTCCGCGGAACGGTGGAGTCCAGCCGGGGTAAGATTAGCCGTGCCCCCCATGTTCTGGCTTTGACGCACCGGCTGGGGATCGTGCTGTTCCCGGAAAGGAGAGCGACCCTGCTCCCGGTTGCTGTTCAGGCGGAACAGCGGATCTACCGGGAGAAGCATAACGGACAAGATCCTACCCCAGAGGCCTTGGCAGAATTCTTGACCAGGGTCGGCTACAACACCAATGCGGCGGAGGTCCAGCCGTTGATGGGTTTGGAGGAAGGAAGGGTGGCAGAGCAGGTGGTCCCGGAGACGGAGACTCTGATGCCGGAGAAAGAGCCGGATGTGGTGGGGATCGCACCGGAGGTGAAGCTCCCGGCAGCTCCGATCCCTATACTGCCTGTGAACGGGCAGTTGGTGGGCCCGCCTGTGGAAACGGCGACTCGCTTGGTTTCTCCGGTGGTAGCGACTCAGGTGGGAAAGCCCGCGGAAACGATTACGGTGGGGAATTTGCTGGAGCAGCGCGGAAGATTGGGACAGGAAACGGCGACAGTTTCTGGGGTCGGCGTGATCGCGGGGCCGAACGAGACCGGTTTGGCTTATGGAACGGCGTTGAGCACGGTGGTGGACGCGGCCGGCAATGCGATTCCGGTGGCGCTGATTGTCAACAGCATCGACGAAGCGGATCTGGCAAGACGCCTGGCGCCATCGGCCAAAATCTTCATAGTTGGTACCCCGGAGATGCCGACGCCCGAGGACGCAGTCACAAGGGCGCAGGGATGGCTTGCGCAGCAGCAGGTCTCGAGGGTCATTCCGATCGGTACCCCGAACAATCCGGTGACGGCGCTCATCGAGCGGATGCTCGAAACCGCTTTCGGTATCCGGCTTGGTCCCGAGTCCATTGTGGTTTGGCAGGGTTTTGTCCGGGACGCCACGTTGGCCTTCCAGGCGTAATGGATATGTATGCGGGGATATCAAATTTGCCATTCTAATGCCGCCAGGCTTCTATCCGGCCATTCTGCGCATCGCAAAATAAGCGCCTGGGTCGTAATCCAGGCGCTTTTCTTTTCCCAGGTTCTTCCACCCTTTGCATTTGCCCAGTCGGACACCCTGAAGGTCCAGGCCACGGAGGAAGGGAAAGCCCGAGTGGGTCTTGAGGAACGCCTGCGCCCTTCTCTTGTTGCTCCAGGTTTAGAGGAGTGGGAGCATCTGTTTGCTCAGACTTATCAGAATTCGAAAGTTGCCTTCTTCGGAGCAACGGGTGATGTGGGAAAAACTGTCCTGCCGGGTCTGCTCCAGCGAGTTGGGGATAACGTCTTAGCGGTTCACGCGTTAGTCCGCCGGGAACCGGAGCGCCTGCAGCCCATTGTGGCCGGATATCCAGGCGCAGATAAAGTCAGTCCCATTGTGGGAGATCTTTTGGATCCGGCACGGGTTCGTCAATCCATCGCCGGAACCCGAGTGATCCTTAATCTGGCCGCTTTGGCCTGGCAGCATCCGACCGGCCTGAAGCTGGACAAGCGGGCCATGCTGGAACAGCAGATCTGGGAGAATGCCGTAGGGCCTTGCTTAATTGCCCTCCAAATGGGCCCTGACCAGACACTCGTGACCGTCTCCACCAGTGCCATTAATTACATGCTGAGCAACCTGACCCAAGGATCCGATCCGACCGATTTCACAGAGGAGGTAAGGAGCAGGGCCGAGCGCTATGAGGGATTCCTCCGAGCGGCACTGGAAGACGGCACCTTCTCCGAGGCCACTGTTAAGGCGTTCATCCATGAGGATCTGGATAAGGTCAAGCCAAAGGCCTTTCGAAAGGTCGTTTACGCAGAGGAGTCCAGTTATCCTTACTCCAAGTTTCTTGGAGAAGAGATCCTTGTCCGGATTGCCGCACAGACCGGGAAAGATATCCGTGTCGTGAGGATCTCCGATGTCTATGGGCCGGGCCAGTCTTTAGGAACGGAGATTGTCGAGGGGGATGTCCAGGGCCGCCGATTGCAAGTCTTTTCGGCTTGTTTCGAAGCGATCCGGAGGGGACAGACGAAGTGGATTCCAAACGACCCGGATAAGAGACACGGGTTCCGATGGAAGGACGGAAAGATTCGGCTTGTGGCCTGGAACGACTGGGTGGCTCCCACACCAAAGGAGATGGTTACGAAAGCCCTGTTGAATGCATCCGTGATCCCGAAACCGGGCAAGGTGGTTCTTGAATGCATCCCTCCCTGGATCAATAACGTGGAGTTGGCCAGAAGGCTCCAGGCCGTTATCGGATCGTCAACAGATCCTGCTATCCCGCTGGTGGAGATTGTGACGGACCAAAAAGAGGCGCCGCGGCCATCGAGGGATGAGCAGGACCCAGTGCTTCTGGGGATTGAACAGTTTTCCCCACTGGAGCAGGGAGTCCCTGAGCTTCTGCAATGGTGGCGGACCCAGCCAGGAAAATCTGGAGGTCTGGAAGAGGCGATTACCGCCCCCACGTTGATTGCCCAGGTGACCGGTACCGGCGTCCAGGTGGCCCGGCGGGCCATCGGTACGATTGTTGGAGAAGGTGGCTGGGTCCTTTCGCCGGCGGCAGGCGCGGCTGCCTTCACTGTAGCGGCTGGCGCGCCGGACCCGATTCAGGCGGCCCAGGCGAACCTGCTGCAGCCGGGATTGGGCGTCCTACAGGCCCATGCCCAGGACCAAGCGGTCCGGACGGTGATGGACCGGCTCGCCCAACAGGGAGTCAATATCCTTCCGATTGCTTTTGTCCAGGACAACGCATCGCTGCTGGACTGGAGGCCGTTCGGCGAGAGCGGCCGAGTCCGGCTGGATGTGACGGTCCCTCCGGAATTGTACGCCGCCGATCACGCGCAGGGCCGGGGTGTTCTGACCGCCCTCCTGCTTCACCACGTGGCGGCCCGGGCCGGCGGTGCGAACGACCGGCAGGCCTACCACCATACGATCGCTTTCTATGAGTCTCTCTCCGTGGAGGAGCGGGAGGCGCTCCAGAGGATCTTGAATACCCCCTGGGTGGACCACGGCAACACCCTGTTGACCTTCCTGCGGAGGGTGACCGACAGCAAGGCCGCAGGGATTAACCTGCAGGATCCAGCGGTCCAGGGCCGCGACTCGATGTCGCTGGAGGCGCAGCTCGCCACTGAGGATGATCCCGGCCGGCGGACCCTGCTGCGGCGGACGATCCACTACCGTGATGAAAGAGTTTCTTGGCTGATGGGGCAGGTGCAGATTGATCTGCCGTACGACCGGGCGGCTCTCACCCGGGTGGTCGATGACGACCGGATGACTCTCGATCAGAAACGGCAGGCGGCCTTCAGACTGGTCCAGCGGTACGACAGGGGAGTGGAGCGGGATAACGCACGGAGGGTGAGCAGAAATCTTCGAGAAAGCGTTCCTTATGGCTATCCCCCTAAGAGCGAGGTGGCTGGCCGCTTGAGCCGCGCCATGAGTAACCAGGCCTATCTGTTTGCTGACAGCGCTTTCATCCCCAGGACGGCGGAGATCGTCGAGACAGTCCGGGGGTTGAGTGATGTTGCGCAGGGGCGCCAACTGTTGGCTGATCTGGACCGGTTGATTAAAGAGCAACCGTTGTTGCGCCAGGAGCTGTTGGGTCTGCGGGACCGGCTGGAGGCACTACTGGTGCATCTGCAGCCGGCGATGTCCCGCTTACGCCTGCTGGCCTTGGGGGCCGAACCGGTCGGTCCTCGGACCCAATATCGTGGGGCGATCAACCATCTGCGGGAGATGATGGAAGTGCTCCGCCGACTGGGCGGCCGCGCGATCCGGACGCAATGGCAGGCGGCTTTGAGCGCCGCGCAGGAGGGAGTTGGCCGTCGAGCTGATCCGGCGCTCTTGGCCCGGATCAGCCAGCGGATCGGCGCGGTGGAGACTGCCTTCACTCAATTCTGCGCCGAGAACGGAGCGGTGGAGGAGGGCATTAAGAAGCTGGAGGGAACCCTTGCCCAAGCGGATGCTGTTTCCGCTGCCTTCTCGATCCAGATGCAGCGGCCTTCTCCAACCGGTGCCATCAATCTGCATGACGTTAACGAACTGGTCTCCAAGCCGGAGCAGGAGCCGGCCCTGCAGAAGCTGGTCCGCCTGGGTGGCCAGAACACGTATGCCAGTCCGGATTACGAGTGGGTGGCTTACTGCACCGATGTGATCGAGGCGGCCCCGCTGTCAATCTATGAACGGCTGATTGAAGTGGATGGCAAGTACATCACTATTTTTGAGGTGGATCAGGAGGGATTGGAGCAGACGATCCGGCAGATGGCCGATTACTGGGCCCGGAACATCGACCAGACGGTGGATTCGGAACATGTGGCGCTGGCCCGGGAGATTGTTGTTGGGGCCAACAAGGGTCTGCAGCGGCAGGCAGAACAGCTTCAGACCGAGCAAAACCTCTCCTGGAATGATGCAGTCCTGGAGGTGATTCGGCAGGCAAATGAGGAAACACAGAATCGGGTTGCCCAGGTTGCCGCCTGGCTGGAGCAGCAGTTTGATGACCGGATCGAGGATGTGGAGGGCACGGTCGAGCAGGAGTGGCAGCGACAGAACTTTATCGACCGGGTGGATTCCCTCCGACGGATCGTGGTGCAGGCCGCTCCGGGCGATGGGAATTTCTACGACCGGTGCCGCCGGTGCGTGGGCAACGCGACTCGCCGCCCGGAGAAACTTGCCGCGGAGACGGAGCGGCTGGCCCCTCTTGTGACCCAACGCCGCCAGGGATTGCCGGCCTTCCACATGTTGACCACCGAATCCCCCGGCCTTGTGGAGGGATTCATCCAAGTGGTCTTGGAGGAGGAAATGGCGCTGCGCAACGTGATCCGCGGGGAGGGTCGGCGGCTCGGGGTTGATCTTGAGGCGCAGGTCAACGAGAGGATGCGGGTCTATGAGCAGCGAATCACCGCTGTGGCTGAGAGGGTCGTTGCGGAATTTGGCTACGGGGTGGTGGTGGACGGCCTTCAAAGGGAGCTTCAGGCGCAAGGGATGCAGCCGGGGCAGGCCCGGGTCCGGGCGCTTCAACAGGTGATGGGGGACAATGCCACATTGCAAGAAGAGGCGGTCCGGATCGCCGTGTTGGCGGAGGCGGCCGAGGCGGAAGTAAGAACGCGCGGAGAGGTGTACACCTTTCATCCGGAGGCGCCCGATCATCCGTTGGTGGATATACTGCTGGGCGGTCCGCCGGCCCTGCGGTACGAGGTGCAGGCCCGCCAGGAAATCTGGGAACGGAACAGACTGGTTGCCGATCTCCGGGACCGGGTGGCAGCCATTCAGAAGGGTACCGGAGTGACGCCGGCGGAGGCAATTGCGCGCGCCATCGACGAGTCACCTGTTTACTCCCTCGAATTGCGCAACACGATGCGGCGGCTGGCCCCGGGCGAATGCTTCCAGCAGGTGAGCCGCCAGCATCCGGATTGGCAGCTGGAGGAGCAGGCCCGCGGCTGGTACCGGAACCACACCGCGTTGGCTCGGACCACCGCTCGCCGGCAGGTGATCGCCGCCAGTAAACTCAACGCGAAGATGATGGATCCTCGGTACTACTACGGCTCGGGGGCTTCCTTCGAACGGGAGGACGGGAAGTTCAGGCCGACCGGCCGTCGGAAGCGCTATCACCTGATCTATGCCCCCAGCCGGGTCAACCTGGGAAAGGGTGAGCGAGAATCAGTGGAGGTGATGCCGCAGTGGGTCGGCGTAACCGATCCGCTGGCTGCCCGGCATGCTGAGCGGGTCTACGGTCTGATCAACTATAACGTCGTCGTCCGGACGATCAAGGAGGCGGAGAACTTCAAGGTTGGGGAGAACGAGCGGACCGCGCTCATCCGGGCGATCGCCAACACGCAGGCTTTCTATACCGAATCGCTCGGCTATGGGGACCCTGAGGATATGTCCTTTCAGTTCAACATGCGGGGCGGCCTGCCGGTGGCGACCATGAAAGAGGGGGAAGCGTTCCAGGCCGGCCCGACCACCGGCTACTGCATCCCCAAGGATCCTCTCTTCAAGCTGTTCCGCAAAGCGCTCAAGGATCCGCTGAAACTCCAGCAGATCGGGATCCCGGCTCATCTCCACCAACCATTCATGCAGATGGTGGTTGAGCTGGAGGCCCACCGGTCGGAGTTCGAAACCGAGGGGGCGTTCGAGAATTGGATGGCGGCCCAGATCCTCTCTCCGGAGGCACTGCAGATGCGGTTTCATCCGGACGAGTCCGGTCAGATACAGCGGGCTCTGAGCCAGTACATCGAAGTGACCGGAGGCGTGCTTCTGTTCCATATCTCTAAGATGCACGAGATCCTGGGCCACCTGGGGGTTCCGAGTCTGCTGGCGACCCACGGGTACGATCTAGGTCTGATGCTCTGGTCGATCTGGGCAGGGGACAAGGTAACCCTAGGAGGCGAGCAGGTGAACCGGGCGACTGTCTTCCAGACCACCCGGGACATCTTCAACCTACGGGAAGAAGCGGCCCGTCTCAACCCGAACGTCGGCATTGCTCCGGAGGATAAGCTCTGGGTGCATATGTACGGAACCTACAAGGGGGATCCGGATCATCCCTCCCCGCCGGACGTCCGGGACAACGCCGCCGGCCGTGTCTTCATGGATCTTTCCGACATGGGACATCTCGTCGCCCATGCTTTGGATGATGAAGGTCAGCTGATTTGGCGGGCCAACCGGTACGGACTGCGGCTGGATTCGGATAATCCGGAGGATCTGAGAGTGGTCCGTCTTCTGGCGGAGAAGTTCCTCGACATGACCCCTGCAGAGGTGATGAAGAGGCCGTCGTACCGGGCAGGGTTCGCGCAGCTGGTGCAGGAGTTCCAGGGCGATCCGCCTGAGCTGAAGCGTCGGGAAGGGACTCTGATGGATCAGGAGTTTGCCGGCGCCTGCCGGGATCTGAAGGGAAGAAATGATCTCCGGATCGCGACCTTGGAGCGGGAGTTCCCGGGGCACGGAACGGTCGGCAACATGACGGTGACCGTTGTGCCGGGTGTCTCCACGGAGGATTTCATGCGGTTCAAGGTAGACGCCATCACAGCGATGGGAGAAACCGCCGATGCCGTGCAGGAGCTGCTGCAGTCGTTCGGGATATCCGTCGCGCAGATGGCGGCCAACGCCAGGCATGGGAGAACGCTGGATCAATGGGTGCCCCTGACCGACATGCCGCCGGATGAGCTGGCCCGCCTCCAATCCGAAGTGGGGGGTCGGCTTCATCCGCTCGCCTTCCGCTTGCGGGGACCCGGCACCGATTTCTACCGGGACCTGCAGGGGCAGGATGTGGTCGTCTTCTTCACCGTGCACCCCGACCTCCTGGTCCTCAACCCGGCGCAGTTAAGGGACTGGATGCTGACCGGCCGGCCCAACAGCGCGTTGGGAGTTCGGGACGGCTCAGTGCAGGGCCGGCACCGGGTCTGGTTTGACCGGGACATCATGTTCTGGTTCGCCGCCGGCCGGGGGGTCGACCGTAACGGCGATCCAATCCAGGACTGGTCGAAGCGAGACACGGAAGGGCGCAAATCGGTCTACACTGCGTTCGGCGTCGGGGCGCAGACCTGGAAGCCGCTGCTGGGGACTGACCTGCGGGATGAGGTGATCCGGCAGGAGCGCCGAGCGATGCGGATTTATGAGGCGCTGGCCCGCGTGGCGGAGGCGGGTGAGAGCAACCTTCTTGATGCGGCACAAGCCGCGCGGGCCGTCCTGGCGGCAGAGCTTCCGGCTTCACAGATGCGTCTGGAAACGGTTCTCGCTGGGGAGTACCAGACGCAGATGCAGGCCAAGGGGGTGGACAAACCCCGAGATGAGACGATCCGAAGCTCTCTGGAGGATCTGGCATTGGGGCTTTCCCTGAAGCGGTTCAGCCCGGTCCATTGGCTCTCCATCGGCGGGATGTTCCTGCTCAACGGGGCGCCGGCCGACCAGCAGCAGGTAGTTGTACAGACTTTGAGGCGGGCGCAGGAGCGGCTCCAGACGATCGG
>OBEQ010204123.1_pt1 | contig 26208 bp, 28 predicted proteins | sample 1670901 | NCBI WGS metagenome assembly OBEQ01 (sample SAMEA104232315, study PRJEB22302) | groundwater metagenome | biome: forest; feature: aquifer; material: groundwater | place: USA | collected 2011-08-07 | depth 5.4 m | reverse complement strand
TCGAAGAATGCACTACAGTTTCCTCCAGTATCTTTAGGGAAGTTAGTTCCTTGAGGCGCTTTGAGACAGTTGCGGTGCTGAGCTTTTTTCCGCCAATGCTTATGTCCACAAACTCCTGAAAGCCGCGGGGCTGGCTTTGCGCAAGCTCAAGCATTTCAATGATACCGCGCGCCAAAGTCATTGCAACACCTTGTCATCTAAAAGCGCGTGCAGCCAACCTTGCCAACAACCACGCTGCCGAACCGCTTTAGTTTACTAAAGTAATGCTTTACTAATTAAAAGCTTTTTCTAGTTTTTTAGCCATAAACTGGCAGGGTATAAATAGTATTAGCGAGTAGTTTATGTGTTTATTGGCCGTTGGAAGGCCGTTTTTTAAAAAGTTTTGCGCAAGCAAAAGGTGATTCGTTTGGATAACAAGGGAATGTTGATGTGGGTTGTAGTGGCAATTGTTGGGCTGGCAGTAGGCTACATTGCCGCAAGCTCGGCAGCAGGCGGGCAGCTTTCAGCAAAAGACGCTCAGATTACAGGCCTTCAGGCGCAAGTTGCCGGAAACACGGCAATGGCCTCACAAAAGGACGCCATGCTAGTGCAGAAGGACAAGGCAGCTGCAGACGCCAACGCAATGGCCAAAAAAGAGGTTACTAACGCAATGCTAAAGACTGACACCAAGGCCGCGGGCCTTAGGGTATTGCTCAATTCGCTTGAGCGCGAGCACGTGCACCTCGCTGCAGCGGCAACTCGAAACGGTTTTGACGGCGACCCCGCTTTCGGCGCTTCGGCTGGAGAGCTTGCAAACAACACGCAGGCACTTTCAGACGCAGTGGGAAGCGTGTACGGCGCAGCAGCTGGTGCAGGCTTCAAGCAGATTTGGGAAAGCCACATCGGCTTTTTTGTCGACTACACCGTCGGCGCCAAGACTGGCGACAAGGCTAAGATGGACAAGGCAGTGCAGAACTTGGGCGGCTACGCAGACGCGATTGCCGACTTCATGTCGGGAGCCAACCCCAACTTGCCGCGCGAGGCAGTCAAAAGCCTCGTGCTCGAGCACGTTGGGCTGCTCAAAGCGGCAGTTGACGCGCACGGCGCACGCAACTACGCAGAGTCGTTTGCAAAGGAACACGCGGCAGACGTGCAGATTGGCACGATTGCAGACGCAATATCCGGTGCAATTGTAAAGCAGAAGCCAGAAGCGTTCCAGTAAGCGCCTTTTCGGGGGAGGAAACTCCCCCTCCAAACTTTTTTTCCCTTACCCTTTTTGTAATTTCAACTAAACCTAGCAATTGCAATAATTTTTGGGAAACTCGCCTAAACGCCGGTGTTTTAACAGCTAATAAAAACCCCTTTACCCATATTCTCAAGTAAGTTTTTCGAGGTGGATTGTAAATGAAATACGCTGGAATTCTCCTGTCAGTGTTTGCGCTTGCGCTTTTGTTCGGTTGCCTTGGCGGCGGACAGCCAACTTCCACTCCCACCGCAATTGCAACACTCCAGCCAACCGCCTCAGTTCAACCAACTGCAACCGTTATTGCCACTGTAACTGCAGCGCCCACTGCTGCTGCAACCGCAACTCCAGCAGCTAACACCATCCACATCAAAGACTACAAGTTCACTCCCGACAAGCTGACCGTAAAAATAGGTGATACGGTTACTTGGATCAACGACGATGTGGCAAAGCACACTGTAACTGGCGACCCTGGAGTTACTGGCCTTGACAGCGCGCTGATTGCACAAGGGGAAAGCTACGCTCACACCTTTACGCAAAAGGGCTTGTACACCTACCACTGCTCACCCCACCCGTACATGAAGGCAAGCATGGAAGTAGTCGGATAAGTTTGCAAAACTGTTACAAAGCGGGCGCAAGGCAAGCGCGCCCGGACAACTTTTTTACACATTTTTTTCTGACGTGAAATCCATGGGGGAAAGAAATAGTTGAAAAACGCAATTGCCTTAGCCCTCTTTTTTGCAGCATTCGCGATTTTAGGCGCAGCCCTCTACCCCCATTTTCAGCAACCCTCTCGAGCCAACAACGGGGCGGGCAATGCAACTGCGCTTGAAGCTCCAAAAGCCACTTTAGAAAACGGCTCAGTCATCAACCACGTCTTCCTTCTTGAGGGCGGCGCTTTGCCCGACGCGCTTGCAGTGAAGTTCGGCGAGTTGGTGCAGTTCGATGCACGCGATGGCAGGCAGCACGTGATTGCGCAGGGTGGCGGCGACGAGTTCAACCAAAGCCATTCGCACCAGGTATACAGGGTGGAGAGCGGCAGTTTCGGGCCGGGCGAAGCTTACAGGGTTAGTTTTTCGCGCACGGGCACTTTCCACTTCCACGACCATCAAAACCCAAAGATATTTGTCACAGTCATAGTGTACTTGCCTGACTCAAACGCAAGCAACTCAACCCGATGACCAATTCCACGCCAAACTTCTTCTTTCAAAAAGCTGGTTTAGAGTTTTCGCCTAAGCACAGCTGCGTTGATTCGCTAAATTTCTTTGGAAGCAAGGAATGACGCGCCGCACAAGAGCACTGCAAAAGCGAAAGTGGAGAGCATTCCGAACTGCTGTGCAAGCAGGCCTCCCGCAATGGCTCCCAAGATGGTGCTTAAGCTCAGCACCGAGCCAAGCAAGCCTGCGCTGGCGGCCTTTTCTGAATTGGTTGAAGCGAGGCGAATCATCGAACCCACGTACATGAAGCTCCAAGAGACTGCAATCATCAGCTGTATTGCAATTGCAAAGTAAAAATTGGGTATGAACGGGTAGAGCGCAAAAAGCGCGCCGGCCACAATTGCGCCTTGCCGCACGAGCTTTTTCTCATCCAACGCGCCTTTCTGCGCCTCTTGCCCAACCCACTTCATTAGGAAAAATTGGGCCAGCACATTGACTGCCATTATCGCGCCAATCCAGAATTCGCTTGCGCCCAGCTGCTGCAAAAACAGCGGCTGTATCAGCCACACTGCGTTTGCGCCCAAATGCCGAAGGAAATAAGTCAGGTAGACCGACTTGTTTTTGCGCAGCAGATTCAAGGGGTTCAGGGGCAGGCTTTTTTTCACGTGCCTGAGCGAAGCCATTCTAGTGGAAGCAAGGAACGCAACCAAGTACATTGCCCCTGAGGCAACGAAAAGGATTCTCGCGTCGCCTAAAAGAGATGCAAAAACATACCCCAAAAACCAGCCGAGCGAGCCAAACGCGCTAAGCAACCCGATTTCCTTCTTGTATTTTGGCAGCGAGGATGCGGCTGCCACCATCGAGTAGGCGTAAATTCCCGTCGCAAAGCCTGCCAGAAACCTTATTGCAGTGAACGAAAAAAAGTCGGCTATGAAAAACTGTGCAAGGAAGGCGATGCACGAGAGGGCAAGCCCCACCTTGATTAGCGCGCTCTTTCTTCCAGTCGCGTCAGCAAGCCAGCCAAACAAGTAATATGAGATTATAGCGCCCGCCCAAAAAGATGCGCTGACTATCCCCAAGTCCGCATAGGAAATGCCGAGCTGCCGGGCAAGCAACGGTATGAACACGCTTGCCGCGGCTGTTGCCGCACTGGACATCACTACGGCTAAGTGCACGGAATTGAGCTCAAACTTTGGTTTGGCAATTTTCACGATAGTCAATATAAGTATCGTCCGCGGAAATAAATCACCAGCACAACTAATGCATTTTTGCGGCGCTTGCGCGCAGTTTAAAACAGTTTTTGCGCTAAACCTATTTCCTTGAAGTTTTGTTTCCCTAACTAGGGCGAGTGTTTGAAAGGGGTGTTTAGTTAATGCAGAAAAGCGAGTTGTTGTTTGCAGGCGCGCTTGCAGCTGCGCTGTTGATTGCGGCAGTATATTTCGGTTTTTTTGCCAACGCAGGCAATGGGCAAGCTTCTCAAGGCAGCGGCTTATACGGCAACGTTCAACAAAATCAAATTCAGCAAACTATTGGAGGAGATGGGCAAATGGCAGCGAACACTATTGTAATTGAAACAAGCAAGGGCGCGTTTGAAGTCGAGCTTGACGCGCAAAAGGCGCCTATTACTGTCAAAAACATTCTAGAGTACGCAAAGGCGGGCTTTTACGATGGCACGGTATTCCACAGGGTAATTGCCGGCTTCATGATTCAAGGCGGCGGCTTTACAGTCAACGGCAGCGAGAAGGGCACGGGCGCGCCCATCAAGCTTGAAGCCGGCAACGGCTTGAAAAACAAGCGAGGGACGATTGCAATGGCGCGCACAAGCGACCCCGACAGCGCAACCGCGCAGTTTTTCATAAACCTCAAGGACAACGCCTTCCTTGACGCCTCGCCCGGCAACGACGGATACGCAGTCTTTGGAAAAGTTTCCAAGGGAATGGATGTAGTTGACGCGATAGCGGCAGTAAAGACTGCAACGCGAAGCGGATACGACGACTGGCCGGTTGAAAACGCAGTGATAACGAAAGTTTCGGTCAAGAAATAGGTCGCGTTAAGGTACGTAACTATTGTCGGAATGCCCTATTACCGCTAGTTTTGAATCCGGCTGCTGCCTTGGCGATTGCCTCTGCAGCAGGCTCACCTTTTTCGAGTTTGGCTAGCGCAAAAGCCCAGAATTTTGGCGCATGGGCGTAATGTGCTTTACCAGCGCGCTGGAGTTGCTCAAATATTGTCGCGGGATCCTGTTTTTTCTCAAGCGCTTTTCGCCAAATTTTCAGGTGAATCTCGGCCGAATCGATTACCTTGTCTTCCCAAAAGTTGCGGTGAATTAACACAATGTGCCTAGCCGCCTTCGCGGCATCAAACCCTTGTTTCAAGGAATTCTTGAGTAGGGTAAAAACTTCCGGCCGATTGGCAATGACTGTTGAAAGCAGCTTGGCTTCGTCAACAACTTCCTCAACAAGGTGCCTGTTTGCCAGAGCCAAGTTCGCCAGCTCTAGGTAATCGCCTGCCCTGTCGGGTTGTGCAACAATTGCGTCGCGCAGGGATCCAATTGCACTAGTTTTTTCCCGAAGGCCGGTTATCGAATTACGTATTTGCATAACTGCGTCGGCGTGCCTTCCGACATCTCGTTCCATCTGGCTTAGTTTAGTGGAAGGGCGCGGCCATGTTCCTTTCATATGCGTCTAAAGCGCTCTGCAGCTAATAAAGTTTTCCAAAATCTATTGCTGAAAAAAAGTAGAAATGCTCCGACCGGGATTCGAACCCGGGTTTTAGGCTTTTTCTGGAGGCGCCCTTCCACCTTTCGAGGGGTAGAGGGGCACGAGCAAAAGTGAGACCTGCGAACTTTTGCGACGTCCCCCTTGAGAAGCCCATGTCCTGGACCGGACTAGACGATCGGAGCAACAGGAATTTTTTTGCAAAAACTTTTTTTGCTTAAGTATTTTTTGTTTGAACGTGGATAAAAAGAGTTCGAAAGCGCTCGTTTGCGCGCGAAATAATTTTTTTCCGCGTTTTTTGACGCAAACGTTTATATTGCGTGACTGAATGATCTTAAAAAAGTAACTGAAAAGAGGTGAAACCGAGTGGCAGCTAAGAAAGCTAAGAAGAAAGGCAAGAAGAAATAGTTGCTTTCGTGAACCTCGCGAATGCTTCGCCTTTGGCGGTGCAGCGCGACCGGTAGTTTTTATTCCCTCCTTTTAAATTTTTTCAAAACTTCCAGGCCACTCGTTGACTCTTTACAATAATCTCTTTCTCTTCAAACTATCTTGGCAATAGCGATTTGTTTCTATAAAAAAATTTCCTTTAGTTGTTAGGGCTAGTTGAAAAACTTATTTAGAATAGGGGTAGAGGGGCACGAGCAAAACCGAGACATGCGAGGTTTTGCGACGACCGCAAACCTGAATGTTTGCGCGTCGGACACAAACGTGAAAGCGTTTGTGCTGAAGTCCCCCTAGTGGGCCCGCTGCGAATCGGACGCAGGGTCTCCTCTGTGTGAGAGAGGCGTCTTAACCACTCGACTACGGGCCCAATAACTCACTATATTGGGGCGAAGCAATTTAATTTAATGAGTTCTTCAGCGCAAAGCTCTGCTTTGCGATCAATGGGCTCGCAGGGCCCGGATGATGTAATGAGCAAGAGAATAGTGGCGGAGCAATTTTATTAACTTCGCGGCGGCGCCTTTGGCAAACCAATTTAAGCCGTTTTTTCTTATGAGTATGGTTTACTTGAAGAAAAAAAATGCGGTTGCGCGGAAAAACAAGGGGCTGGGTGTTGCAGCCAATAGTTCCAGGCACGGGCGGCACGCAAAGCTTGTGAAGTCTTCCATTGTGGCGGTTGCGCTAATTGTCGCAATGCTGCTTGCGTTAAAGCTCCTTCCTTCGGTGTTTCCTAACCTTACTGCGGACATTGGCAAATTCAACAACGACTGGGGATTGTTCGGGGTTTTTGTCACAGTTTTCCTAGGGAGCTCTCTTCTGCCGTTTCCCACCGACCTTGTTTTCACCGGGCTGGTCTCAACTTCAAGCGCTCCGATGCTTGTGTTGCTTGTTTCAATCGTTGCGTCGTTTGTCAGCGGGCTTGTGAATTACGCGCTGGCGTTTGCCTTGACGCGCTCCTGGGTTGAAAAGCGGATGGGCAAGGAGACTGTCAAGGAGGCAAAGGACTGGCTTGACGCCTGGGGTGCGTGGGCAATACTAATATTTGGGGTAATACCTAACCCGATTATAGATACGATGACATTTGTTGCCGGCTTGGGTAAAATGAATTTGAAGAAATTTGCTTTGTACTCGCTTGTGGCAAGAGTGCTGCACTTTGGTTTGCTGGCGTACCTTGCGCTTCAAACAAAGCTGCTGTAAGATTTGAAAAGCAATTAAATTCAAAATTGCGTAAAATGCGTTTGGTGGAATGGATGGTTTACCGGGAGCTTGTAGATTACATAAACAATACTCGCCTGAAAGGCTATTCCGACGACTTGATTTCGCGCGGGCTGGTTGCAAAGGGATGGGCAAAGCACGACATTACAGCGGCTTACGAACTGGTAAACCAGGAAAAATTCAAGCCCTTGGAAGGGGAAGCAGCCAAGACAAAGCAGGAAATCGTTGAGGAAAAAAAGGTTGCCGAGCAGGAGGAAAAAATCATTTCCCACGGGTTTTCCTCTTCGGCGGCTTGGATCAGGTGCGTTTCGGCGCCAAAGCTTGCACTTTCCAACGCGCGCTACTTTGCATCCTACGTTAGGGCGTTAAAGAGCATTGCAGGCGCTTACTTCATTGAAGCATTGGTTTTTCTCATTATTTTTTCATTTGGCAGCGCGCAGCTTATTGAAAAACTTCCTGCCGCAATTTCAGGCCCCCTTCTCTCACTGAGCGTTCCGTTTGTAGTTGGCCTGACTTTGGCTGGAATAGCCTCGTGGGTGCTGCAGGCAATTTTACTTAACTTCCTTGCTTGGCTTCCCGCAAGATTTCTTTTCAACGGGCAGGGCTCGTTTTCGCAGCAGCTGTACTGCTCTTCAATTGCGTTTGGCGGCGGGTTTGTCTTGTTTTCTGCAAGCCTGTTTTTGGCAATGGCCTCGACTTTTCTTGCAACTCCCTCGATTCCACCGTTTTACCTAGGCGGCTACGCAATACCTGTTTTCACCCTTGCAGCCGGCATTCTTTCGGCAATAATGCTGCTTTACGCATTTTACTTGCACGTTTGCGCGGTTAAAGTTGCGCACCAAATTAGTTCCACCAAGGCGCTTTTGGCAATTCTTATCGGCGTTGCAGTGGCTGCGTTTGTCGTTTCTTTTGCGCTCAAAGCTGTTTTTGGGGCTTTGGACGAAAGCGCGCTTGGGTCAATGGGCTTTCCAAACAATGCGCTTGCAAGCCTGGTCAACAGTTCGGGCATTTCAAGCGCGGCGCAAGCTGGGGCGCAAACAATTTCCCCAACGCCCGTTCTTCCTTAAGCTGCTCTGCTTTTTGCGCGGGCCCTTAAAACCATTTCTTTAGCGATGACTGGTCGGAGTCAAGCGGCTCCTTGAAAGCGCGCGATATTGCGGCCTCTATCCTCTCGTGCGAGAAGCCGTGCTCGCCGCACATCAAGCCAACTAGCTCTTGCCTGCGGACTTCCTTTTGGTGAATCGGCTCTTTAGGCTCTACTACCGGCGGGTTTAGGAAGAGGTCTTGCACCGGCTTCCAGTCAAAGCCAGCTGCCTTTTCGCCTAAAACTTCAACTATTTCCGAGAAGTCATTTTTTCCAATGACTAGCTTGAGCGCTTTTTTTGGGCCTATGCCGTAGATTCCTTCGTTGAAGTCGGTGCCTGCAAGCATCCCAATCCAAACTAGTTGCTCGCGCGTTATCCCGAGGCGCTTCAAATTTGATTCGAGGAAAATCTGCTCTGGCAGCACTTCGGCGTAAATGTTCCTTCCAGCCACCTTGCGCTTTCCTGCAATGGTGATGTTGCGAACGTGCAGTGGGGCTCCAAACAACAGCGTGTCGTAGTCCTGTGAAGCTGCCGCGTCGACAAAGCCTGTTTTTGCAAGGAAAGCGCACTGCGCCTCCCCCTCGCTGGGCGCGGCAATCCAAGGAACTCCCATTAAGTCGAGCAACAGCTTGCTTTCTTCCACCATTGAAGAGGAAAGGCGTGCAGTCCTTTGGGCGAGCCTTCCGGCTTCTTCAATTCTTCCTGCCGCAAGCGCGGCTTTCATTGCCTCTTCGGCTTCAAGCTTGGCTGCCGCGCGCTCGGCAATAGTTTTTTTCTTCAAGTCTGATGGCTCTCCGTCGAAGACAAAGCAGGGCTTGATGCCTGCCTCAAGCAGGCTGCAAGTGCGGTAGAACAATCCGCTCAAGTGTGAAGTTATCCTTCCGCGCGCGTCCATGAGCGGCGTGCCGTCTGGCTGGCGGATGATGGTGAGGAACTGGTAGAGCGTGTTGAACGCGTCTATTGCAAGGCGCTTGCCTTTCAGTTCCGCTATGCTGGATGGCTTTTTTTCTAGAATGCTGCCCAAGTCAACTCCCATTTTTCAACACCTGCACTGCCTAGAAGAGTTCGCACGCGCAACAATAAAAAGCTCTTTGGAGAAAAATAAGTGTCGAGCTAAATGGCATTTGAACACACGCTTTTGCTGGAGCGCCGGTACGAGCTTCGAAAGGACCACTTGATTTACCTTCAAAACTCACTTGCCGCAAGATTTAAGTCACGGGACTTGCGGCTCCGGGAAGGCATTATTGAACAAACGGGGCAGAAGGCAATAATAGCCTACCACGCGGACTCACTCGAACACCGATTTGCAATCCCAGTTGAAAAAGAGCTCGGCGGCAAAAACCCCAGGTATGTCCTAGCCCCATTCTTCCACGCAGCGCTTTCAACTAACTTTAGAAAAGGCAATCTCGCGCGGGAAGTCGAAGCCGCGCTTTCGTTGTATACGAAATACGAATTGGATTGAAACTGATTTTGCAAAAGCGTTTTTTCGCGTTTGCCATGCGGGAAGCGGATATTTTGGATACGCATATTAAGCCTGCAGGCGTCTAGTAATAGTCTGCAACGGCAACGTGCTTTTGCGGGCACTTGAGCAATGAGTGAATTTGCCTTCCAGCTATCGGCAGCCTTTTTGGTGAAAATGGGATGAACTCTAAAGACAAGCTTATCGTCGCAGGGATAATGCTCGCTTCGGCGGCAGTGTTTTTTGCAGCAGCGCTCTCAACGCAGTCCAACCTGCTTAAAGCGGCAGTGATTTTGGGCGACTTGGTGTTTTCGGGGCTTGTCTTGCAGAAAATACTGAAGTGCGAGGGATGGTACGGCGTGCTGATGGTGCGCGGCGGCAATGGCCTGGGGCTAATGAAAGAGATTGGCGCAAAGCACCCGCGCGCTGCAAGGGAATTGACGGAATTTGGCTTGAGCTTTGGGTTTGGAATACCTTTCTCGCTTTATGCGCAGGGAAGGAAAAACTGGCGCAAGGTACTGGTGCACTTGGTTCTTCTATCAGGCTTTTACTGGTGGCTGCAGGGAATGCCTGCCGCGTCATCTTGGCTCAACAGCTTTGCGCTCATCATAGGAGTTCTTTTCGGGATTGCCGCAATCGGCGTAATTTCAATGGTTTCATCTGCAGTGGGAATCTTTTCAAGCAAGGCCGCGCTTTCAAGCGTGGCGCCTGTAGTTCCGGGCATAACACTGCCGTTCTGGGAGGGGCTTGGCGCAATAATCATTGTAGCGGTAGTGCATGAAGTGGCGCACGGCGTGCTTGCGGCTGCCGAAAAACTGAAAGTCAGGTCTTCGGGAGTGCTTTTGTTCGGCTTTCTCCCAATAGGCGCGTTTGTGGAGCCAGACGAAGAGAAGTTCAAGAAACTCGACTTGTGGAAAAAGCGCAGGATTCTGGTTGCTGGAAGCTCCTCGAACTTCTACTTCTTCCTTGTTTTCCTTGCACTCGCCTTTGGAGCAACTTTAGTGCAGCCGCTGTTTTCGCAAGGCGTGCTTGTGACTGACGTGCCGGCCAACTCCAGCGCATTTGGATTGGTTGCAGCTGGAACTGTTTTTTCACAGCTTGCAAACGGCGCACAGGTTCATACTACGACGCAGTTTTACCAAGCAGCCGATTCTGGAAAAATTGAGCTGGCGGGTGCAAAGGCAATCCCGCTGTACTCGATTTTTGTCTCGCAGGTAACGGATGGTTCGCCTGCGGCAGGCGTTCTTAGTGAAGGCGAGCGCATAGTTGCGTTTGAAAACAACGCAGTTTACTCAACAAAAGACATTCAAGCCGCAGTTGCTTCAAAGAACGCCGGCGACGAGGTCAAGCTGACTGTCGAGAAAGGCGGGCAGCACTTCAACGAAAAAATCGTGCTTGGCGCTGGCAAGAAAATGGGCGTGACGCTCACGCAAGCCCCGGCTTTTTCGGTTGAAAACAAGGCAGTGCCCGGCTTCGAGCTGCTTTTGGCAATAGTCTCTTTCCTGCTGAGCTTGTTTGGCATAACCGCATTCCTCAACTTTGCCTTGTCGGTAGTCAACCTCATCCCAATCTTTGTTACAGACGGCCACAGGATGGTTTTTGAGGAAATTGCCTCCGCGCTTGGGGGCGGCCACAAAAACGAGCTCAAGGCAGCCAAGATCACAAACGCCATGGGAATCGTAATCATGCTGGTGCTGCTTGTCAACCTTGGCCGGTGGTTCAAGCTCATTTAAATTAAACGCAAGCAAAACAAGTTCGAGGTGGAACACAATGCCATTGACGGTTACAGAACTAGTAGAGCAAGCGCAAACAATTTCATGCCAAGCCCATGTCTCAAAGGCAATTTCTTTAATCAAAACATCGCCACAGCACGCGCTTGTCGTGCTCAACGACGACAAGAGCATTGCAGGCGTGCTTGACGGGCGGTGCCTGCTTGACTTCCACGAAAACGCCGACTTAACCAAGTGCAAGTCAGTTGCGCAAAAAACCCCCGTTGCCTCGCCGGAAACCACGCCAGAACAGCTGGTCTCATTCTTTCTCGACACCCACGCGCGCGCAATCCCATTTGTCAGCAAGGGCGTGCTGAAGGGAATTGTTTCACGCACCGCGTGCCTAAAGCTTATTGTTGAATCAAGCGCCGTACGCGATTCCAAAGTAGGCGACTTTTCCTCGCACGCAAACGCCGTAATTCCAGAGGGAACTTCAATCCAGGGAGCGCGAAAGAAAATGCGCGAGCTGGGAGTTTACCACTTGGCAATTACAGACGGCAAAGACAGGTTAAGCGGGCTGGTGTCAAGCTTCGACATTGCAGTAACCGTAGTCCCCCATCAAAAGGAAGATTACATGCAGGGGACGGCTTCCAACGGCGGGCAACAAGGAGTTGAAAATGAACCCGTCTCATCCATAATGAAAACCGTCCTGCAGACCACTACCGCACAAGCGCATCTCAAAAAGGCAATAGAGCAAATGATTGAGCACAACGTTTCCTGCCTTCTTGTAGTGCAAGGGGATTCCCCCATGGGTTTGCTTTCAGTGCGCGACGCGCTGCACGCAGTGCTAAAGCCCTCGCCCGAACCGGTAATGGTTTATGGGTTGCGCGAGGACGAAAAGTCAATGGCAGAATCCATTAGGGGCTTGGGGGCGGAATTCCTCGGAAAGCTCGACAAGAAAACTCCCGTCGACTACTTGGCACTCCACATTAAGAGCTTCAAGGAGGGAATCAAGCGCAGGTACGCAGTGAAAGGCAAGCTCTCGCTCAAAGGCCGCCTGCTTACCGCAACCACTCCAGAAACTTCCGCCCACAAGAGCGTGTGGGACTTGCACGCATCAGTAAAGGAAGTTCTCGACGAGCTTTCGCGCATTGCGGCAGGAAAGCTTGACAAGCCACTTGACAGAAAGAAGCACGCGCTGAGGGAAGAGTAGTAAAACTCTTTTTTACAAAAATAGCTAGTCCGCGTGAAGCTTTTCGCGCAGCAAGCGCGCTATATCCAAGGAAAGTTCCAGGTGCTGCCTTGCAGTCAAAGTCCTTTTTGGCGATTCTGCAGCGTAATGGATTTCTATGTCGCCTTCCTGGTTTGCCGGCTCTAACGTGATGTAATACTTGCGCCTGCCTTTTGAAAGCTCAATTGAGCCCCTAGGCGGATCTTCCTTTGCATTTGAATTCAGCCTAGTTGAATAACCCGCAGTTGCCAGCGCCTCCTTCAACCTAGCCCAATAAGGTGGGCCAAAGTCGTGCGGGCCACGCGTTTTAAGCACAACCCAATGACTTTCCGAAGTGCCTTTTGGGCCAATGCCTTTCCGGTGCATTATGTCGGCGTCCTTAATGCGCATCACGCCGTTGACAATCCCCACTATTTCGTGCATACGCTAAGCTTATAGGCGGGTTGCATAAATATCCTACCAGAAGTGGTTCAAATGCCCCTGGAAGTCAAGCTAGTTGTCAAAGGCGTCGTGCAGGGAGTGGGCTACCGCGCCCACTGCAGGGAAATTGCTGCGCAAACTGATGTAACAGGCTACGCCGACAACCTGCCCGATGGGAACGTTGAAGTGCTTGCCTGCGGCGAGAGCCAGGATGTTGCAAAGTTCTTGGAGCTATTGAAAAAGACCAAGCCCCAAGACGCCAGGATTGACCAAGTGCAAGTGCTCTACAAGAAAACTTGCGAGTTCCAGCCGCCTTCCTTCCGCATTATCTAGTTTTTTAAGCCTCGCGCAACAAAATAATATACGACAAAACTATTTGCAGTAATTGCAAATTAGGTGTTTTTAGTGCCTCGGTAGCTCAGCGGTAGAGCGCCTGTTTCGTAACCCGCTGCGGACAAACGCCGCAGCCTGCCGGAAAAACAGGAGGTCGCGAGTTCAATCCTCGTCCGAGGCTCTCAAACTTTTTTTTCTCGGTTTTAGTGCCCGCACGGCTTTTTTTAGCAGATGCTGCTTGAACGCAAGTTGATCCGCCCAAGAATAGTCGCCGTCTCCTGAAGATACGCGCATGTTCGCTAAAATGAATTTTGGTTCTTTAAACCGCTGGTACACTAGCCTGCGGTCAAGATTCTGCTCAAGTAAGCCATAGTGCCTTCCGGGTGGCAAGTGCATCAACGAAACTTGCGACTGGGGAATTTCAGTCCGTTTTCCAGTGGCGCGGTCGCGGCAAATCAATAGGTTTAGGGCGGGCTCTATGCAAAGTTTTGAAGGCATAGTGCGCACCCACTCGGGCTTTTTTTCAAGCAACCCCTTCAATGAAAGCGCGCTCAACGCCCGAAAGCCGGCGTAGTCAGGGTGCGCCTTTTCAGGCACTCCAAAACCACTCCTAGTTTCCTCCAAGTGCGTTCCAACAAGCATTGGCACTTTTCTTTCCAAAAGCTCGTCGGCAAGCTTTCTGACAACCTCGCCTGAAAGGTTGACTGCGTCGGCGTCAACGTTGACAAGCACGGAATTATGGCTTGAGAAATGGCGCGTCATTTTCTTTAGCGCAAACACCGCCTGCACAAACGCGGTGCCCTTGCCCAACGGCTCACGGTTCCTCAACAAAATCACGCCATTTCCAAGCAAGTGAATGGCTGGCTTTTTACCAGCCGAATCAAGCCGCGCGCGAGTATTGCCATCGACGCCCAGGGAATCGTAAATTATTTGCGGAGTCCCGTCAGAGCTTCCGTCGATCACCAGGACTGCGTGGTCAATTTGCCCCCGGGCAATTCCTTGCTTTAGAACTTCAACGTTGCGGGCAATAGTTGGCTCCTCGTTCCTAGCCGGCATGAAAACTGAAACTAGTGGTTTTGCCGCACGGGCTTTATCGCGCAGGCTTTGCTTGCTCATAAGCAGTTTTTAAATACGGACTGGTACTTATTGCTTGCCCCACCTAAGTATTACTACTTACACTTACTGGGTGATTTGGAAATGGAATTTGTTTACGAAATTGAAGTCGCAAAGCAAGGGGAATTGAAGAAAGTGCTTGAGGCCGACCCTTACGCCGACGACTCGTTCTCGCGCCTGGGCTATACTCTAAAGGACAGCGCGGCAGTTGGATTGCCAGCAGGAAAGACGGTCCTGCACTTCAAGTGCGAAGAGGAAGCCAAAGGAAAAAAACTCGCAAGCTCGCTCAAGGCAGTTGAAGGGCTTTTGGAAGTCACTGGCGCAGGCAAGGAAAAAGTGCTTTCGGTAATCCGCGCGGAAGAGGAGAGCGCTGCAGCGGGCTTTGGAAGCATCTTCGGTTGAACTTCCTAAACCTTTTTTCAATGCCACTAGTTTTATTTCTTTAAACTCATCTTTTTGGGTGATGAACAAAATGAGTTTTGACGCCCGTAAAAAGGCGAGTGAAATGGACCTTGAGTTCTGAAAAAAATGGTAAACGGAAGGATGCTTGTGGGAAAAAATAATTTTGAGTGGTCATTGCAGTTACGACTAGGAAAGTAGAACATTTTCGCCAGTTTGGACAAATGACGCGCATAGGCTTAGCGCCATAGCGAGCCTCATCGAGAAAGGTAAAGCGCGAAGCTCTGGTACCGTGCTGAACAAATTTTTTGAGATTTACGCTGTTGAAGGCAAGGTGAGGTAGGTTGATTGCCAAAACACCTTTTTATTGGTTCAAGACAATAGAAATACGGGTGAGAACATGAAATTCAAGGTAGTTCTTGAAAAAGACGAGGATGGAGTTATAGTTGCTACCGTGCCCTCACTACCAGGCTGTATTTCACAAGGCAAAACTGAGCAGGAGGCACTTCAAAATATTCGCGAAGCAATTGACCTGCACGTTTCTAGTTTGGCTGAAGAGGGTTTGCCTCTCAGGCTTTCCAAGAACGCAAAGGCTGTAGAGGTGGCTTTCCCTGCATGAAGCTGCCAGTACTCTCTGCAAGGGAAGTAATCAAGGCCTTAGCCAAGCACGGGTACTATATTCATAACCAGAAAGGAAGCCACATTCACCTGCGCCACGTGACAAAGCCACCCCTTACTGTTCCAAATCACGGCGAACTATCGCGCGGAACTCTCAAGGAAATAATTTCAGTTGCCGGGCTTCAAGTTGAGGACTTCCTTTGAGCGGCTGCACCCGAAACCACTTTTATGCTGCAATCAAAGTCCACGAGGATTAGAACCCAAATGTTACCTGCGGGCACATAAGACCTTGAGTTCTGATTTAAAACTAAATTAAGGGTAGTGTGATATTTTGAACATAAAAGTGTATTTTGAGGGTTCGGACGCAATCAAATTGAGACAACGGGAGCTTGAAATGGACTTGACCGAATTTGACAGGATTGAAAAGGATATTTCCACAGGTAAAATAAAGCTGCATAAGGCAAAAAACGTGGAAGAAATTTTCGCATAGGCACGTAAGATATGGATAGATCGGCTAAGATTGATTAAAATGGAAGTTACGGATTTTTCTGGCAAGCAGTGGGTGAAGCACTGGGCGGGAGCCTGGAGCGTGCTCTCGTGCTCTTACTTTGGCGACCAGTACACGCGCTCTATAGAAGCAGCTTTGGGCACGCGCCTAAAACATGCGGCATTTATCCACAGGGAGGGGCTTGGAGCGGCTTACCTGCGGCAAGATGAGTTGAAGGAATTTGGAGAGGCACTCGCCGCCAAAGTAGTTGAGGACAACAATGTAGGCATCGAGTGGTGCAGGCTTCTAGTTCAGCGCACAGATGAGATAACTAAATTGATGAACTCGCTTCGCTGGAAGGAAGTTGGGAAAGACTCGTGGAAAAAATTCGAGTCCGCCACTTACAATTACATCGTTCCGCACATTGCAATAAAGAAAGTGGTTGATTATTTGCCTGCTGAACTTCTAAAGGAAATGCTTCCTGCTTTCGAGGAGGCACGCCTTTACTCAGAGAAAGTATATGCCACAACTGAAGAGTTTACACGCGAGTTTGCAGACAAGATGGGCAAAAAAACTGGCTTGGGCAGGGATCTAGTGCTTTGCCTGCAAAAAGAGGAGCTGGAACAGTATTTCTCGGGCAAGCCGCTGCCTTTAAAGCCGGAGCTCAAGGCGCGCTCTGAAAACAGCGCGCTTGTTTTTGAGGATGGAAAGCCAGTAATTTACTCGGGGGGCGAGGCGCTCAAAATAGAATCCGCCATATTGAACCCGCAGGTTGAAGGCAATGTCCTCAAAGGCGCAACTGCCTTCCCAGGCAAGGCGTCGGGGATAGCAAGAGTCATCTTGAATCCCGGAAAGCCCGGCGTGTTCAACCAAGGAGATATTCTTGTGACTGGGATGACGCGGCCGGAGTACCTGCCGCTTGTAAAGAAGTGCTCTGCTTTTGTTACAGACGCGGGCGGAATGCTTTCCCACGCCGCAATTACTGCCCGCGAGCTGAAAAAGCCGTGCGTTGTAGGCACTCTCAACGCAACTAAGGCAATCAAAAGCGGGATGAAAGTGGAAGTTGACGCGCACAAAGGCACGGTAAAGGTATTGTCAAAATAATTTAGGCAAACTGGCCAGCTTATTTACTCGCCGTCGTCGCCATCGCCTTCCCCTTGTTCGCCGCCGTCTTCCATGTCCTGCTCTGACTCCCCAGTGTATTGGAAGTATTTTTCCTCTTCCTTTGAAAGCTGCTCGGCGTCCCTCTTTTCGCCGCCAAGCGAAATCTCTCCTTTTACGTACATTATTCCAAGCCCGGCAAGCACTAGCGCAATACCCCAAAGCTGGCCGAAAAAGACAAGCGATATGCCCCCAAAGACTAGCGCGTCGTCGACTATTTCGTAAAAGTCAAGCAAATCCACTGCCACTTGCAATCCCCTCTCGGATAACTAGTGCCGGAAAAACAATAAATTACCCACTGCAAACTGCGCTGCAATGCAAACCATTCGAAAAAAAGAAGGCTATTGCTTTTCGGAGAGCTTTTTTTTGCGCGCCTCAAAAGCGGCTTGCAGGCGGGCAATCCTTTCATCGTACGACTTTTGCTCCTCGGGAGAGCGTACGGGCGCCTTGGAGTTTGCAAGCGCCTTGTGCAAAAGAAGGGGGTCGGAACCTAAAGCTACTGCAGTGCGCCGAAGCATCTCCTGTTCCTTGGCATCCTGCTCTTTGTCACCCAAATTGTTCAGCTCACATCTTACTACGTTTGAAAGAAAAGCTTGAAAAAAGATTAGGGAAAAAAAGGGTTTAAATTGGGGCGCCTAAGCGCGGCCAACGTAGACTGGCCTAACAGACCTGCCTTGCGAAGACCCGCCGTGGCTTCTTCCGCCGCCTTGGTGGCCGCCGGAACTGCCTCCGCCCCTGCCGCGTCCGCCGCCTCTATCAAAGCGCGAGCCACCGCCGCGTCCGCCGTCCCTTCCCCGGCCTCCAAAGCCGCCTCCCCGCCCGCCGGGCCTTCCCCCGCCGTGGTGCCTTTCGGAGTCTTGGTTGTGCTTGGGTGGCCTAACGAATTTTGCGTGAGTTACGTCTGCGGGGATTTCGGCTATTTCTGCGCCAATCCTTTGCGAATAGGTTTTGACAAAGCGGATTTCCTCGAGGTTTGTTGCAAAAGTGTGTGCCCTGCCTTGCGCGCCTGCCCTGCCGGTTCTTCCAATCCTGTGCAGGTAGGTCTTGTCGTCTATTGGCAAGTCGTAGTTGACTATCAGGTCAACTCCCTCTATGTCCAATCCACGCGCAGCCAAGTCGGTTGCAACCAGGAATGGCTTCACTCCGGTTGTAAAAATCGAGAGTGCGCGGTCGCGCGCGTTCTGCGACAGGTTGCCGTGCATTGGCACTGCGTCCATGCCCAGCTGGTGCAAGAACCCTTCGAGCTTCTCTGCCCCGTACTTGGTGCGGGTGAAAATAATTGTTTTTTTCGGCTTGAGCGAGGAAATCAAGTTCGTCAGCGCGCTTAGCTTGTCGCGGCCGTCAATGCTCGAGTAAGTCTGGGTTATGGCCGAAACGTTTACTTCGTCGCCGCTGGCCTTGATGATTTCAGGGTGCTGCATCATGCGCTTTGCAAGGTCGACGATTTCAGGCGGCATTGTTGCGCTGAAAAGCGCGACTTGCTTGCCTTTAGGCAAGTGGGAAATTATGCGGTTGAGGTCGTCAATGAAGCCCATGTCGAGCATCCGGTCGGCTTCGTCGATTATGAGAACTTCCACTGTGTCAAACGAAATGGTGCGCCTCTCGAGGTGGTCAAGGATTCGCCCCGGCGTGCCGACAACGATTCTTTTGTCGCCCCTGCGCAGCTCGCGTATCTGCGGCTCAATGTCCTTTCCTCCGTAAATCGGCAGGGCCCTGTCGCTGGACTTGCCAGCCAAGGTGTTTATCTCATCCGATACCTGCACTGCAAGCTCGCGGGTGGGGGTAAGCACTAGCGCAGTCACTCCCCGCTTGTGGGGAAAGTTGTGGTGCAGCAAGTGCAGCAGCGCCAGTCCGAATGCGGCTGTCTTGCCGGTTCCCGTCTTTGCCTGGCCTATTACATCCAAGCCTTGCACAAGCAAGGGGATTACTTTTTCCTGTATTGGAGTTGGTTCCGTAAAGCCCATTGAATTTACTGACTCCAACAGATGCGGGGCTAACCTTAGCTTATCGAATGACATTTTTTGTTCACCTTTTTGGCGACGAAAAATTAGCGTTAGCAGCTCGGTCAAGCGCCAACTGCCCTATTGGGCGGTGAAGCGCAAAGTAATTTTTGCTTACGGCGAATGCATCCTGCAAAAGCCGTGTTCAAAAAAGAGCTGAAAAGCCGTTTTCCGTCATACAAAACTTTGTTTTATAAGTAAGTAAGCATTCCAGGGTAGAAAAAGGTTTGGGTGCGGAAAAAGCACTTCGTCAATCCCCCTAATCGCCTGCCTGCAGCCACTTTTTCAAGTCTGGTTTTTGCTCGAGGAAATTATGCATAAACAACGGGAGCGGCGAGGGAAAGTCGCCTAGAGCGCGCCATTGCCACTCTCCAATGGACTCTTCCTTTTTATCGAATGGCTCGCCTGATGCCCAGTCGGCTGCAAAAAAGAGTGTAACGTAATGCGCGCTATTGTCAGGGTATAAGTCGCTGGTAAAGCAAACTTGGCGCAGGTTTTGCAATTCAATTGACGCCTCTTCGCGGCACTCGCGCACGGCGCATTGCTCGGCAGTTTCCCCGAATTCAACGTGGCCACCTGGGAAGCACCACGTGCCAGGTGAAGTCTTGCCCCTGCGCTTGCCAAAAAGCAATTTTCCCTCTCGCAATACCGCGACGCCTACTCCAATGCGAGGGAATAACTTTTCCAAAAAGAGTTACCTCGTGACTTCCATCCCCTGCACTTTCAAGTAAAGCTCGCGCGCGTGCTTGTCTTTCTCAAAGTGAGTGCGTATTGGAGAAATAAGTTCGTCCAATTCCAGTGCAACTGCCTTTTTCAAGTCAAGCGGGTGCAACTTTCCTTCCGAGAACTCTTTCTCCAAGTCAGCATATTTTTCAAACACTATTTCGCCGCCAAACTTTGCAGGCCTCTCGATTGTCAGCGTGGGCTTTGCGCGGAAGACAATTTCTCGCGCGTATTCAAGCACGGGATTACCTGCCACTACCTTTGCAGGGCAGAATGCTTTTCCTAGCTTCTTTCCAATCTCCTCTGCTGAATCGTGCACGAAAATGCAGGTTTCCGGCTTGCTCTTGCTCATCTTGAAATCAAGCGCCTGCTCGTCCATTGTCTCGGAGGCGTGGGCGGCTGCGTGCTCGTCGGCAACGCTGGCACTCGATATGCCATCCAAGCCAAGTAACATCCTGTGGTGGACTGCCACGGGCGTGCGGCAGCCTAGTTTTGGGGCAACTTCGCGGGCAAGCATGTTTGCCTTCCGCTGGTCCAAGCCAAGCTGCGCAATGTCGACGCCTTTGTGGTCGTCTGCAAGGTAAAGTACGTCGGCGGCTTGCATTGAAGGGTAGAAGAGTTGCGCGGCCTGCTTGATTTCGCCTTCCCTACGGCCGGCTATTGTCATTGCTCGTTTTGTGCGCGCTTCAGTGTGGTTTTTTGCAACGAGAAAAACCATCTTCCAGTAGTCTGGGTCGTCGAACAACTCCTTGTGCCAGACAATTTCTATTTTGGTGCGGTCTTCCATTGGCAAACCAGCGGCTTTCCATACTTCGATAAAATAGCTGCCTACTGTTCTTATCCGGTCCAGGTCGCCTCCCATTTTTTCGTTAATCCATGCAAAGCTATCTGCAAGAAGTAGCTTGAAGCGCACTCCAGCTGCGAGAAGCTGCTTTAGCAGCAGCGGGCGGTACACGCCTACCGGCAGGTGCGCAAGGCCGGAGGGCTCAAAGCCGTCGTATGCCAGCGGGCGCGGGTTGGTTTGCAGCAATTGCATTAGCTCTTCGGAAGTTACCACTTCTTGGGCAATGCCGCGAATAAGATTGAAGCGAGTTTGCGTGTCCATGCGTATCTCCAGTCGTAGTTAGTAGATGTGGAAGCTATAAATGCGTTATAGAAAGACACGCCATGCAAACGAGGCTTGGTTGTTTCTAGATTCAATTGCTTATGCTCTGGGTTCGTCGAAGTCTATTATCCTTACTTTGGGCAGGCCTTTTTCCATTCGCACTACAAAATTCAAGTTATGGTAGTCGCCGTGTTCAATGTCTTCTGATTTAAAACGCGACATTATTTCCAGTTTTTGCGCAGTTACTTCCTGCGCGTGTTCGGGGTGCGCCTGGATAAACTTGTATTCTGTTTCGCCAACGAACTTGGTGACAACTTGCATTCTTCCGTCTTTTGCCTCACGAACCTGTAAAATGGGCTCTACCGGCAGCCCTAAGTCGTGTGCTTTCTTCCATGCGGAGTATGATCGTTTGTCAATTATTCTCAATATGTGGCCGGTCATTTTTCCCCCTAGGGGTGTGAGCACGCCGCCTGTTTTCCTGAAATTAAGCCTGCTAACAGCCATTTCCGGATCTGCAAGCTTGCCAAAATTCTGGTTTACAACGCTTGAGGCAAAACCCGAGTTGTCCATCCTGTCAAAAATTAACTTTGCTGCAGTAGCCTGCTGCCTCAATGACTTTTGGTCAAACCTGTCCGAATTGGGCAAGCCGTCTGACAAGAATCCAGGCTGGTGGTTTTCTGGAATGGCGGGCAATACTTCGCTAACGATTGTCTGCCAAACTTTTTTTACTCTTGAAGGAGTAGGTTTGCCCCTTAGTGTCCCAGGTAAGGCATACCTAAAGAAGTTTGCGCGGTGTTCGGGCTTGATTGAAGGCAAGATATCTTCTGCAATTGTTCGCCAGGCCTTCACGCTCGGGTTTTTCCTAAGCACTGCAATCAAACCCTGTTCAAAGAAGTCTTCACGGTCTTGTTGTGGTATTGCCGGTAAAACCTTCTCAGAAATGGTTTGCCAAATAGCGCTTAATTCAGCCGGCTTTGGGTTGTGCGAGAGTGCCTCTGGCAAAGTGTGTTGAAAGAAATCAGAGTGGTGCTGGGTTGGGATTGTTGGCAGGACTTTTTCCGCAACTGTTTTCCAAACTTGTTCGAGTTGTGCGGGAGTAGGCTTGTGCTGCAACGCAGTGGGCAAAGCGTATCGAAACACGCTTGCACGGTGCTCGGCCGGTATTTTTGGCAGTACTTTGCCAACGATTGTTTGCCACATCTTGCGGCTGGGGTTGTACGCCAGAGTTGCCGGCAAGCCGCTTTTAAGGAAATGGGGCAAGTGGTTTCTTGGAATTTTAGGCAGCACGCGCTCAATAATAGTCTTCCAATTGTGTTTAAATTTGGCTGCAGTTGGATTGTGCGTTAGTGATGCGTCTAAAGAATATTGCAAGGAAGAGCGGTTCTCAGCCGCTACTCTAGGCAGTATGTCCCTTTCGGCAATGCGGCGTAATTCTGCTTGCGACAACAACAATTCACCAAACTTGTTTTGAGAAAACGGGAAGGCTACTGTCACTGGTCAAATTGAAGCGAGTTTGAGCGTCCATTTGTTTTCACGATAATTAGCGCTGAAAGCTATAAATGCTTGAGGAAACGCTCGAGAAATGACTTAAGTGCTCCTGCATTTTTTTCCAAAAAAGACTCGCCCTCTGTTGAGTCAAGTTCAATCTCATGGAGATATTTTGTGCCTCTTTGGGCAGATCCTTCAATTGCATCATAGGTTGAACCGCCATGGAAAACAACAGGCTTTAGCAAATTTTGTGGCCTTGCGAGCTCTATGAGCAAATCAGACCCACTGCCCGGCTCGTACTCAACTACATTAAACGCGTTTTTTGATTCTGAATTGGCCTCAATAGCTTGCCGGTAGTGAGAAGTTGTGGCGACATAAGGGGGCACAAAAAACCACCCTTTAGAGTCTGCCGAAAGCATTGTCTGGCAATGCACGTTCAATACTGCGGAGCCAGGATGAATTCTCCGCGCCTCGCTAATTAGCGCCTGTTCATCGGGCAACGAGCGCCTCGCTACCTGTTGGAAAATTATGCGCTTAACGCTATCGTGGTCGACTCTCATAAATTTTGGGGAATCACCAAGTATGTCGGAGGCAACTTCAGAAACAGCCTGCTGTGAGACCCCCGCTATTTTTTCCCGGCCGTCAGCCAAATGCTCCAAGTATTCCCTTAAAAATCCCCGCAAGCGATCGTAAACTCTTCGAGTAGTATACCGAGTGGGCACCTTCACGAAAACAACAGACTCGCCAAAATGCTCATGAACTTGTTTTCCGGAAACTTCATGCTCAATAATTCTTGCAGTTGGCTCGCTTTCCTCATGCATCCCAACGAAAACAATCGCCTTTGGGGAAGGCAGTTTCTTTAGCTGCCGGATCATCTCAATCCTGCTTCGCGGTTTCAAGTAAACCATCTAATTCACCCCTAACTCAACGAGTTTTTTGGAATAAACGAGTATGTCCTGACCCCACAGCTGCTTCTCGAGCTTGCCTGCGGTGAAAAAGCCGAACCTTTCGTAAAGCTTTTGCGCTGCTGGGTTTGCCTCGCTCACCATCAAGTCAATTGACTTTAGCTGCAAGTTCCTCTCCCTGGCAAGCGAAACAATTTCTTCAACGGCCTTGCCTAGAAGCTTTGCCCCAATCCCCTTGCAGCGGTGCTCTTCAAGAACTGCAAGGCCTAGAATCTGCGCGCTTTTTTCCTTTAGTTCGAAGTCAACAAAGCCCACTGAATGGCCTCCAGAGAGCGCCACGAAATAGAATATGTTCGATGTGTTGAGGCGGCGCATTATTTCATCATAGGAAAAGCCAGCGTAAGGGAAGAACGCTTCAGTCATTGCAGTAATGGAATACCAGTGTTTCTTCTCTGCCTGAACTACAGAAATTCCTTGCGCTATTGCGCTCCCGCTAGTTTCTTGTTCAGGTACGACTGCAAGTTCATTGTTTTGCGGATAGTATTCCATTTTCTTACCTCAACAGGACAGTGAAAAACTTGTATTTAACAGTTCGTTGGAAAGGAAAAAATCATTTTGCAGAGGGAGTTGGCGTTGCTGAGGGGTTGCCTTGCGTTGCCTTTGCCCAATCCGACTCAAAAACGCCTTCAAACTCCCCTGCCACGCGGGCGTCGTCGATTATTACTGCCGACTCGCGGTTGGTCTTGGCTGCGTTGCGCGACCAGTTGATGCTGCCCACGAGCACACGCCGGCCATCGGCCACCATTGTCTTTGAGTGGGTGTTGGTGTACTCCAAGGAAGCCCAGCGAACTGAAACGCCGTGAGAGCGCAGGTAGTCGGCTGTCTTGAAATTGGAGTTGACGCGGGGCTCAAAAATAATTCTGACCGACACTCCCCTTTGCACTGCGCGGCCAAGCGCAGCTTGGTAGTCGGCTAGCGAAAACTGGTAGAGCATGATGTCGAGGGAGTGGTTGGCAGAGTCTATTTCACGCATTATTGCCGGCTGCGAGCCCGGCGAGAAAACGCTTTGGATGGAAGTCGAGTTAGCAGCAATTGGCCCGTTCGATGAGAGTGTGGGAAACTCAAGCGGGCCCATTAGGGTTGCCATAAATACCCCTAGGAAAAAGCCCAGGAGTGCGAATACTACGGCGGGAGTGCCTAAAGCATTTTTCACAACATAGCTGTGCTTTCTCAGAGTATTTAAAACTGGGGCGGGTAATCAGTTTGCATTGCAGCTGGCTTGCAAAATAGTTTTGGAGTAATTGGGTAATTTGCGGCAAAAAAGGTCTTGAACTTGAAGCGTGGATTTTTGGAGATGCTGATAACGCCGCGGAAGGCAAAGCGCAGCCCGTGGCTTTTGGCAGGCCTTGCTTTCATTTTCGTCTCAACAGGCGTGCTGGTCAACATTGCCGTGCCACTCATTGCGGGGGCGGAAATAGTTTTTGCAATGGTCCCTGCAATCCCGCTCATTTGGTCGCTTATAGTGCGCGAGGAAAAGGAGGAAGAGGAGCGCGTCAAGCTCTTGCCGCAGAACTCGCTTGCCTACCACTTGCCGATAATAGAAGTGTTTGCGTTCTTCTTTTTGGGCGCAATGCTTGCCTACACTTTCTGGTTTTCTGCCTTGCCTTACAACCAGTCGCAGGCGATCTTTGCAGCGCAATTGCAGGAGATAAAGAACATCGGCCTCACGGCCGGCAAGGTCATCGACATAGGCTTTGCGGGAAGCCTTTTCCAGCACAACCTGGTAGTCCTGGGATTCATGCTGGTATTTTCACTCATTTACGGCATAGGCTCTATATACCTTCTTTTGTGGAACGCGTCAATAATCGGCGTGTTTATCGGCTCAAAGCTGCAGACTGGGGGGATTGGCGCGCTTGTTACAGGGCTTGTCGGGATATTCCCGCACGGGGTATTCGAGCTGGGGGCGTACTTCATTGCCTCAATAGGCGGCGGGATGCTCTCCACTGCACTGATGCACCGCCACCCGGGAAAGCCCCACTTCAAGCTGATACTCTCCGACATTGCCGTGCTGCTTGCAGTCTCAATAGCAATGCTTGCCATAGCGGCAGTTCTGGAAGCAACGTAAGTTTTTAGGCGAGTGCCCCAGGCCAAACTTAGTCCACCTGAAACTTCGCCCAAATCCGGCAACGAAACACGCTACTATAAACGGCAGGCTGGTGAATTTAGTTGGTTACACTGGAGGTTGATCAAAGCGGCAAGTGGGAAACTAGCCAGAATACGGTTATCGGCGTTTCCGGTGGTTCGCGGCCTTTTGGTTGACTTGTTCAAAAAACACGCTGCAGCCTAAGTTCATTTTGACCAAATAACCTTTGCGCAAGTTGGGAAAAATTCACAAGCCCACAAGGTGCCTAACTTTACGCGGGCAGGCCGCAGGAAACCCGACATCACCTTGTCGGAACAGGATTACTTCAATCTACTTGGCCGCACTATATCAAAAAGGGAGAAAGGATTCAAAAAGAGAATGAGTCGAAAAGCGAAATGAATGGTGGGCAACGGGATTTACACCCGCCCAATGGAACTGCCAGCGGCCACGGCCAGCTCCCAAAGGGAGTAGTGCACCGCAGAGCGAACAATTCAGCCCATAATAACGTCATTTTAACCGGATTTAATACGTTCTAATTAGGGTTCTGTCCCAACTGCGGTGGAAAAACAAGGCTGGCACATCGGTTGGCGCGAGGAGGGGAATTTGAATGAAAAAGGTTAGCGAGAGCTATAAAAACAAGGTTGGAGTTAAGAAAGTAGGCGAAAAACGAATGTTTTATTCGAGAGATGCAGCCACAAATGGGTTCCCCGCAACACTGACGAAACGCCTATCGTCTGCCAAAAATGTAAAAGCCCTTACTGGAACAAACCAAAAAACAAATTAAGGACTTAACCCTAAAGGTATTTGGTGGGGAGTTGGGGGCTACTTCTAGTTTTACTGGAACAGGAATGTTTAATAATCTGGAGTGGCTACTGCTCATTGGTCGAGGTTGGAAAAAATGGTAGTTTTAGCAGTGGAGTATCGTCTAGCACATACACTAGAGCCCAGTGTATTGAAAAAAAGTAAGGGTTTAGTTTTGTAGCTGGCCAAAAGCGAAATCGACCAACCCGTAGAATCGCGTTTTATGACTCTCCTACCGAAAACTTTAACTTCTAGTAGTTACAATGTAACTACTTA
>OBEQ011401719.1_pt1 | contig 26209 bp, 24 predicted proteins | sample 1670901 | NCBI WGS metagenome assembly OBEQ01 (sample SAMEA104232315, study PRJEB22302) | groundwater metagenome | biome: forest; feature: aquifer; material: groundwater | place: USA | collected 2011-08-07 | depth 5.4 m | reverse complement strand
CCCCCTTGCAAGGGGGAGGATGATTTGAGGCCTACATAAGTGATGAGAGTGACGCAAGAACTTCTTTGGCGTGGCCTGGGACACTTACCTTTCTCCATTCTTTTTGAATTGTGCCTTCTGGGTCAGTAATCCAAGTTGATCTTTCAACTCCCATGTATTTCTTCCCGTACATGGATTTTTCAACCCAGCAACCAAGAGCGCTGAGAAGTTTTTTTTCCGGATCGCTGAGCAGGGGATAGCTAATGCCTTCTTTGCTACAGAATTTTTGATGACTCTTCTCATCATCGGGACTAATGCCGAGTACTTGGCCACCGAGCTTCTTGAATTCGGCAAGCCAAGTCGTAAAGTCATGCGCCTCGATCGTGCATCCTGGAGTCATATCCTTGGGATAGGCGTAGAGCACGGTCCATGAACCTTTTAGATTTTCCTGAGTCCAGATTTTCCCATCTTCGTCGGTAAGGGAAAAATTCGGCAAGGTTTTTCCGATCATATTTTCCATGGCAGAGCATTAAATGGATATTTTCGTAATGGGACGGTATTTCTTCAAGAGCGGAGGACGAGAAAAGTACCCTATCACAGCACAAAAAAGAATTGAAAGTGCTGTCGTTATTCCGAGTCCGTGTTGGTCTCCTGCCTGAATGAGCAAAAAGGTGACGATCGCCATTGCGCTAAAACAGCTGACCTGAGGGAAAAAAAGAAGAAGTCCAAGAGTGATGTGGACCACGCCAAGCAAAACCATAACGGAAGACGAGTTTGTGGTCACCAGCTCTATGCCTTGCGGGATGAAATACCAGGTCACATAGAAAGCAAGCAGCCAGAGGGGAATTTGAAATGGGAGAGCGAGCTGTTTTCCGAGAAAACGTGATTCCATTCGGAAGAATTGAAGGATAAACTTAAGTTCGTATGAAGATAAAAAAGCAATCTCGAGTATATCATATCGTCGCTGCCATTTCGCTCAATGGTAAGATTACCGATGCCGAAGGTTACTTTCCTTCGAGCCCGGAAGATAGGCAGTGGCTTACCCAGAAGATTAAGGCAAGCGACGTGCTGGTCATGGGGCGAAAAACCTTCGAGCAACATGTGAAGCGCGTTGGCGCTAAGCCCATCATTGTCTTTACTCGTGCCGTCAATAGCCTCAGATCAGCTTCGCCTGAAATTGCAAAAGTTTATTTTTTTCATGACAAAAAAAAGGACTTGATTGAACTTCTGGATCTTCTGGAATTTCAAAAAATCACGATCCTGGGAGGCGCGGAAATCTACCACTGGTTCGTGAAAGAAAAGCTCCTGACGGATGTCTTTCTCACGGTGGAGCCGGTCATCCTCGATGCTGGGAAGAATTTTCTTTCAGGGCAGGCTCTGAATCCATTGCCAATATGGAAACTGAAGTCTACAAAAAAGCTTAATCAAAAAGGAACACTTCTTTTTCATTATCAGATATGAATAAACTTACCCGGGAAAAATGGTGGGCGATAAAAGATGAATTTTAAAAATTCATCACACAAGCCATGCTTGATGAAGAACGAGATTGATATGGCTAAGGAAAGCTTTTCTCACAGATGGTTTTCACATTGCCTCTGGCATTCATATCCACCGTGATCTTTGCCTTGTGAGGCTCCACAATCTTGAGAAAGTCATGAAAGATGAGCTCGGTAATGCTCTCGTGAAAGATGCGGATATCTCGGAAGGCATTGATGTAGAGTTTGAAGGACTTGAGCTCCAGGCATTTGGTCTTCGGGACGTATCGGATCGTGACACTGCCGAAGTCCGGATAGTCGGAAAAGGGGCAAATACACGTCAGCTCTGGGTTCGTGATTGTTACCCAGTGTTCACCAGGAGCGAATTCCTGAAAAGAGAAGGTTTCGAGAGGTGCACGCTTCCTCAAATCTTCACTGATTTTTTTCAAGGCGACTTGGGTATAGTCTTTGCCTTCGCTGTAGAGTTGTTGAGAGCTCATGACGTGTATTTTAAGGGGTCCATGATACCCGCTTCTCGGAAACCTTTCAAGCGAAGGAGGCAGGCGGGACACTTCCCACAAGCTGGTCTTCGGCCTTCATAGCAAGTATGAGAAAGCTTCAGAAGTTCAAGGCCTCCCAGTTGCTGCATGAGTTTCACCGTCTCAGCTTTCGTCAGCCACATGAGGGGTGTATGAATCTTGATTTTTTTTTGCAGGCCAAGATGCAGTGTTGTCTCGAGACTTCGAATGAACTCGTCTCGGCAGTCCGGATAGCCACTGTAATCCGTCTGGCAGACTCCGGTAACGATATCGCTGACTCCAAGCTGATAGGCCTTCATGGCCGCGATGGAGAGGAAGATAAGATTTCTTCCGGGCACAAAGGTTGAGGGGAGCTTTTTTTTATTTCCAGCATCGATTTTAACTCTATGCTGGGTCAGGGCATTGTTACTCAAATTTGAGAAAAGATCGATCTTGATGATTTCGTGAGGTATCTTCAACTTCCGGGCAATCTTTTTTGCCTGAAGAAGCTCTTGCTTGTGCCGTTGGCCGTAGTCAAAACTGAGCGCAAAAACATTCTTAAATTTTTTCAGAGCCAATTGAAGGCAGGTCGTCGAGTCCTGACCTCCAGAAAAGACGACAAGAGCTTTCTTTTTCATCATGCAAAATTATACTCCACGTTTTGTGCCATAGAGCAGGATGTGAATGCGTGGATTGAAAATAAAGCCGTATTTTTTGCATGCTTCGATAAGCCAGAGAGAATTCTTTTTGCTCTTTGCTTCTGTTTCTCCTTCTGGCATGAGGCGAATACGTTTTTTTGGAAGTTTATACTTTTCGATGAATTCGAGTGTTTCTTTCATATCCTTTTCGTTTCCAATGACAAATTTGTACCAGGTTTTTTCATTGGGCAAAAGCTTCAGTTCGTACGACTTATTCCCTGAGCCAGAAAGTTTCGGAGAACAATTATATTGATGAACGTAGCTATCAATGCTGCTTTCGAAGCCGCCATTTGTTTCTATTTCAACGTAATAGTTTTTGAGCTTTTCGAGCATTTCCTGGAGCGCTTTCTGTTGAATCATGGGTTCTCCTCCGGTGATGACCAGATGATTCGTTCCAAAGGATTCGATAGTCTCGATAATTTCATCCACCTGCATTTTTTTCCCCTGACGAAACTCAAGAGCATACGGCGTATCGCACCAGGTACAACGAAGGTTGCATCCTGCTGTTCGAAGAAAGACACACGGATATCCAGCGTTGGGCCCCTCGCCTTGTATCGAATGAAAGATTTCAGAGACGATGAGCACGTTCTTTGATTAAAGGCTCTCCAGATCGAGCACTTCCGGTATCTTGATTTGCTCGACAAATTCCGGCATATGGGAGATCAAGATGACGCAGCCTTCGAAATCATCGATGGCTTTCGCGATGATCGGGATATGGCGGAAATTGATATGATTTGTCGGCTCATCGAGGATCAGGAGCCCTGGTTTTTGCAGCACAAATCGAGCATAGCAGAGAAGTCCCTTTTGCCCTTCGGAGAGAGATCCAACCTTATTTTGGATCTGATCGCTGTGAAGGAGGAAGTGAGCTGCGATGGCGTAGATCTTTTCGTGATTCGGAGAATCCATCATCTCCCCAAGCGAGGCATAGACCGTTTTTTCGAAATCCAGCCCTGAAAAATCCTGCTGATAATAGCCAATCTTCAGACCCTCTGCGATCGAACATCCCTTTGATTTCCCAGCAGCAAGCTCTCGCAGTAGCGTGCTTTTTCCAATGCCATTCGGACCCTTGATCAGGAGCCGGCTTTGGCGGAAAAGTTTAATCTGAACTTTTTTTTCAAGACGTCGATGATGTTGGATGACCCCGACCGAGGCAATCCTGGCGATCACGGCCGGCCATTCTTGGGCGGGGATCGTGAAGGGACGAATGGTTTTGTCATCGCGTCGCACGTCGACCATATCCACTTCATCTTCCGCAACTTCTTCGCGGAGTTTTTTCGCCAGTCTTCTCATCTTGCCTCCCTTGTGGGCAAAGAAGTTCACCTTATCTTTGCGATCTTGGATATTTCGAAGCAGGCGTGAATTTTCCCTTTGTTCCCGTTCAATCTGAGCTTTGATTTCTTCCACCACATCAAAATAATTGCCGACGAACTGTCCTATTTTTTTCGTGAACACATCTATATTCAGGACTCCGTCAGTAAAGGCATTGAGGAAATTCGCGTCGTGAGAAATCACGATCACGGTTTTTTCATAGCTCATCAGAAATCCCGTGAGATGGTCAATTCCTTTCGTATCGAGATTATTCGTGGGCTCATCGAGGAGGAGGATATCCGGCTCCTGAATCAGGGCGTACGCGAGAAGAAGTCGCGCTTGCTGGCCACCTGAAAGTTCTTGTACTTTTCGTTCCAATGGAATTTCCAGATTCACGACGTCAAGGACATCTCGAACGAGTTTTTCAAGATTATATTTTTTTTCGGCAAAAGCCGTTGCGAAGTATTCCAGAATGCTTTGCTCAAAATGTTCTTTTGGCATGACCTGAAGCGCAATGGCGATTGAGGCATGATCGCGTACATGGACATTTCCAGAGGACGGAACGAAGGCGCTTTCTGTATTTCCAGCGCTTGCTGTCTGGATCATTTTGAAGATGGTACTTTTCCCAGCTCCATTTTGTCCCATGATGGTGATCTTGGCATTTTCTCGGACGGAAAAGCTCGCCTCATCAAGAATTAGCTTATCGTGGACGTAGCCAAATCTCACGTCATCAAACCGGATAATGACATCGCCGTGGTCCATAAAAAAGAATCAAAAAGAATGCTGGGGGAGTATAGCACACGAAGTTGGAAAAGTGGCGGAACAGACGGGACTCGAACCCGCGACCTCCCGCGTGACAGGCGGGCGCTCTAACCAACTGAGCTACTGCTCCGTAATTTTTTGGCGCAAAGAGCGTATCAGCGATGCTTTGGCAAATCAACGATTTTATAAAAAAAACCACCCCCTCAGGAGTGGCCTTTTTTAAGACGATTTGAACTCTGCTTAGCAGCTGCCGCAGCCACCACCGAGGGTGAGTCCGCATCCACAGCTTCCCTTTCCACAGGCGCAACCGTCCGTGATTGAGGTCTTCATAGGTTGAATATTAATAATAGAGATTACGATTGTAGCTCGCTCGATACCGTTTCGCAAGAGCTCCTTTCTTTCAGGATCTTTCGAATCACTTGACGCTCGCTCCAGGGTTTCACGCCATCCTTAAACGTTCGTCCTTCGAAGTCACCCATGCCGGGCACGACAATGCTGTCTCCTGGCCGCGCATGGGTAATCGCAAATCGAATGGCTTCTTCACGATCCGGGATTTCAAAATACTGCTCGTTTTCTTTGACAGCGGTGTTGTGAATGCCCTGAAGAATCATGTCTCGAATTGATTTCGGATCTTCGGTGTAGGGTTCGTCGTCGCAGACAATCACGCGATCCGCCAGCAGAGCGCAGATCTCACCAATCTTCGGTCGCTTCTTCTGGTCACGATCACCACAGCAGCCAAAGACGATCCAGAGCTTGCCGGTTGTAAGTGGGCGCACGGTCATGAGGAGCTTCTTGAAGCTATTCTCCGTGAGCGCAAAATCAATAAAAATTTTGAACGACTGTCCTTCCTCGATGGCTTCGAGCCTTCCTGGCATCGCATGCACTCCAAGAAGAGCGTCCGAAATCGTCTCAAGTGAAACCCCTTGGCTGTAAGCAACCGACACGGCCGCGAGAAGATTGTCGATGTTGAAATCCCCGGGGAGAAAATAGCGCATAGTCTTTTCTTCTTTCGGGGTCTGGATCGTGAGATCCGTGAACTGAGGATGAAGGGTGATGTTTTTGGCGGTGATCCGGCCTTCAATTCGGCTGTCTTGTCGAGGATTCCTGCCGTAGGCGATTTTTCGGTCTGCCGGAAAAACCATGAAGGCTTCGTAATTGTCATCATCGTCGCTGTTGTGAATCGAAATCTTATGCACTCCATTTTTTTTGTTGTGCTCCGAAAGAGATGCAAAAAGTTTCAGTTTCTCTTCTCGATAGGCTTTCATGGATTTGTGGTAGTCGAGGTGCTCCGGCGTCACATTGGTGATGAGAGCAACATCATAATTCACCCCCGCGACGCGATGCTGAGCGATGGCATGAGAGCTCGTTTCAATGACCGCGACTTGGCAGCCGGCATTCACCATGTCTCGCAGAAGACGCTGCATCTGAAAGGGCCCGAGCGTGGTTTTGTGCGTGGTGTTCTGCCATTCTTTGCGATCGATTTTGAAATTGATTGTCGAAGACATGCCAACCTTGAAACCGGCTTTTTCAAGGATCCGGGCGGTCAGATTCACCGTGGTTGTTTTGCCGTTGGTTCCGGTGATGCCGATCACGATGAGCTTGCTGGATGGATATCTATACCAGACACATGCCAAGAGGGCCTTGAGACGATGGAAATAATTTTTGAGTGTCTTCATCATGCTGCGGTCATCATAATACAACTTGCGAAGGTCGAGTAGCCTTCGCCCATTTCTCGGTACGAAAAATAATCGTGCGAAGTTTTCGTATCGACGCCCGAATCTTCAATATTCTTGATTCCCATCGAGTTCAAGATGTCCGTGACACCACGAGTAAGATCGTAGTGCATGGATGAGCCTTCTTGGCTGAGGTATTTTTTTTTGTTTTCTGGAATTTCTCGTGTGAAATCTTCACCGACATCAAAGCTCTGTTTTCGAAGATGCGGTCCGAGGAATGCTGAGAAATCATCCGTGGGATATCCAAGTTCTCGGCATTTTTTTGCAAAGGATTCCAGAATGCATTTGAAAAATCCACGCCAACCGCAGTGAAGCGCAGCAACGATTTGCTCTTTTTCATTCCAGAGCAGGATCGGGACACAGTCCGCGGTTTTGGTCATGAGCAGCGTCTGCTTCTGATTCGTCATAAGACCATCGGTTTGGGGAAAAATGCGTGAACCGATCACGGGAGTCATGACGGCTTGTATTGTCGGGCTATGAACCTGTTGCATCCATATCGTAGCTTTCGGAACTATCCCAAGGATCGGACTGAACCGCTTTTCAAAACTTTCATCACCGATGGTTACCGAGCCGAACAGGCGATCTGTGACCATGACTCGACACCAGTCAAAATCTTTTTGAATCATAATGATTCCTTATGCTACGTTTTCAACTTTTTCTTTCGGCGCATGCTGCTCGAGCGGTTTCATGAGTGGGAACATCACGACGTCTTTTACATTTTCTTGCTGGGTTAGCAGGGCAACGATGCGATCAATGCCCATGCCCCAGCCGGATTGGGGAGGCATGCCATGCTCCATGGCGATCACAAATTCATCATCTTTACTGTGAGCATCCTCATCGCCTCCAGCTTTTGCTTCGGACTGATCTTCAAAGCGCCCGGCCTGATCCTGTGGATCCACGACTTCTGAATACGCATTCACAATCTCCCAGCCACTGACGACAAGTTGGAATCGGTCAACAACCGTTGGATCCTGATCATTTCGTCTGGCAAGAGGGGAGAGCTCCACCGGATGATGGGTGAGAAAGGTCGGCTCAATGAGCTTGGGTCGTGAAACTTTCTTGTAGAGAGCGTCAATGAGATTTCCAAGGCCGAGATGCTCAGCATCTTCAAGGACCATATTTTTCTTCTGGATGGCCTTTCGGAGTTTGTCGGCCGTGCGGCAACTGTCGATATCTATACCGCAGTCTTGTTTGATCAGATCCTTCATTTTAATCTGCTTCCACGGCCTCCCGAAATCTACGGTATGTTTTTTTCCTGCCCGATCCAGGATGACGGCCGTTTTGGACCCCAAGGTTTTCTCGAGAAGGTGATGGAACATTTTCTCCGTGAATCGCATGTTGTCTTCGAAATTCCAGTACACCGCATAATGCTCACACATCAGAAATTCTTGCAGGTGAGATGGGTCTATGCCTTCATTTCTGAACACCTTTCCAATTTCAAAGATTTTTTCAAAGCCGCCGACCGTGGCTTCCTTCTGGTGAATTTCAAGAGCTATGCGAAGGAAGAAATCGTGATCAAGGGCATTGTGATGCGTGCTAAAGGGCTTCGCGAGAGCTCCGGAAGCGGTTGATTGGAGCACGGGAGTTTCCACTTCCAGAAAACCTTCTTGCCAGTAGAATTCCCTCAGCGCTTTGATGAAATTGAAACGGAAAATAAATCGATCCATACTTTCTCGGTTACTCATCAGATCGAGGTATCGTTGCCGATACGCGGTTTCTTTATCCTTCAGTCCATGCCATTTCTCCGGGAGAGGGCGAAGAGCTTTCGCAAGGAGCTGGAAGCTTTCCACGAGCACGGAAATTTCTCCTTTTTTTGTCGTGAAAATTTTCCCATGAACCCCAAGAAAATCCCCGAGGTCCAGAAGCTTCAGGAGCTCAAAGGCTTTTTCTCCGAGCTGCTCCTTCTCAAATACGATCTGCATTCTCCCCGTGAAGTCCTGAAGGTGGGCAAAGGCCAGTCTTCCCATGTCCCGAAGGGTCATGAGTCTTCCCGCCACCGAGACCTTGGTTCCCTCTTTTAAAACTTTTGCTTCCGTGAGCCCATGGGTCTTTGAAAATTTTTCCGGAAAAGGATTGATACCAAGTTTTTTCAACGCTTCAAGCTTTCGAACGCGATCTTCGTGCATACGATGGTTAAAAGACGGGAGGAGTATAGCAAGAAAGGGTGGGTGCTGATAGACTTTGAAAGGATTTTTTGAGCATTATGGTTGTCACGCGATTTCCACCATCCCCCACGGGGTATCTCCATGTCGGGGGTTTGCGAACGGCCTTGTACGCCTATCTTTTTGCTCGCCAAAACAAGGGGAGGATCCTGCTTCGCATCGAGGACACGGATCAGAAAAGGGAAGTGGAAGGCGCGGAGGAAAATCTGATCAGGACCCTCGCCTGGGCTGATCTTGAGTTCGACGAGGGTCCGCATGTTGGTGGTCCTCATGGACCCTATCGTCAATCGGAACGTCTCGAGCACTATCAATTCTTTGCTGCTGAATTGGTGAAAAAAGACAAAGCCTATCTCTGCTTTTGTACTGCAGAACGGCTCGAGAATTTGCGAAAGAAACAAGAAGCCTCAAAGCTCCCGACCATGTACGATGGCTATTGCAGAGCGCTTACCAAGGGAGAAATTGCGGAGAAATTGAAGGCAGGTGCTTCTCACGTCATCCGTTTGAAAGTTCCAAAGGATGAACTCGTCATCTTCGACGATGTTGTTCGTGGCAGGGTCAAGGTCGCAACCCGAACCATCGACGATCAGGTGCTGCTCAAGTCTGATGGCTTTCCAACCTACCACCTGGCCAATGTGGTGGATGATCACCTCATGGAGGTGACGCACGTCATCCGCGGAGAAGAGTGGTTGCCCTCCACGCCCAAGCATATTCTTCTCTACCAGTCTTTTGATTGGATGCTCCCGATCTTCGCCCACCTTCCGCTCATCCTCAATCCGGATCGTTCAAAATTAAGTAAGCGCCAGGGTGATGTGGCCGTCGAGGACTACATGAAGAAGGGATTTGAAAAGGAAGAGCTCCTAAACTTCATCGCTTTTCTCGGATGGAATCCGGGAGGCACTCGAGAGATCTATTCCAAAGAGGAAATGGTGGAGGTTTTTGACCTGACCAAAGTCCAAAAAGCAGGAGCTGTTTTTAATCCCGAGAAGCTTCATTGGTTTCGCGGTGTCTGGAGACAGCGAAAGCTCAAGCAAAAAGCAGAAGAATTGAAGATCCCTCTCAAGGTTCAGGAAACGAAGCAGGGCGGTTTCGCCATGAGCATTGAAGAAGATGCTCATCGCCTCAGATTTGCCCAGCTTCTTCTGCCCTGGGTGAAGGCATTCCTCCCAGAACAATATGAAAAGAATCCTGAATTTCTTCTCAGAGCGCTCTACATTGTGAAGGATAAGGTTATTCAAGATCCGGAAAAAGTTGAGGAATTTATCGGATGTTATTTTTCACCACCTGCCCTTCAGGTCTCGCTTCTGCTCAATGAAAAGATGAGTGTTGACGTCGCACTCGCAGCATCTGTTCTTAAAGACACCATTTCTACGCTTTCCGATCTTTCTTCGTGGAAAGAGTCAGATCTTCGAGAAGCTCTCACGGCACTCATTCAAAAAAAAGGACTCAAGAATGGTCAAGTTCTCTGGCCAATCCGCGTAGCCATGACACGTTCAGAATTTTCTCCCGGAGCTTTTGAAAGCGCGTGGGTACTCGGCAAAGATAAAACAATTCAGCTTCTGCAGGAGACCCGAAACTTGCTCTAAAGTTGCGTCCCATTGCGAATATTTTTCATCGCCTGTTGATGAATTTCTCCCAGCAGGTGATGGAGGCGATTGACATGAGGCACGTGGTGAAAAATATATTCGACATCGGTACTGGCGCCAAAAATCAGGAGACTTCCATAGTGAAAGAGACGGGGAAAAAGGCCGCGCTGGAGATACCGGAATTCTTGAATATGATTCATCGCCATAGCCTCGCGTTCGCGCCGGAGAAAGACCGTGTGCGAAATATGAATGATCCGAACATTGGTGATGATGATGACTTTCAGAAAAAAATTGTAGAGCCGAAAGCAGAGCAGGTGAATCAAAAGGCTCAGAATAACACTGAAGCACAGCAGTATCGGTTTTGGCGAAAGGTTCGCCATGGCGCTTCCAATCCAAACGAGAAATCCTGTTCCCAGAGATCCCATGAGAATGATGAGAAAATAGGGAATGAGGGTGATCCAATGAAAAACCGTCATCAGCGCGACTTCTTCGTCGGGTTGTTGACCGGGAAACACGGTTTCTCGATTGGGATCGAAGCCGAGAAAAGATTCCCAGAAATTCATGAAGAAAATGAAAAATAAACGAGCGATCCGATGGAGAGCATCGTGAGCAAACTGATACTCACGACATAAAAAAGCGCCAAATATCGAGTACGTAAAAACCCAAAAAGAAGATAGCGGTCTTTGGCCTGAATCTGATGTTTCGAAATATAATGAAACGTCATCCGGGTCGATACCAGGCAAAAAGCAAGCGAGAGCAGGTGAAACACGATGAAGACGGCCGTCCACATATGCTCAAGAGTTGAGAATAGTTTCATCCTACTCGTTTGGAGAATCAAAGTCTATGGCTCCAGCAGCTCCATCGTGGCCGGGATAATGCCATGGGACATACTGTCGATTGTCGAAAAAGCGGCTTTTGAAAGATCGATCATTCTTCCGGGCGTGTAGGGACCGCGATCATTGATCGTGACATCCACGGACTTGCCGGTATTCAAGCTGGTGACGCGCACTCGTGTCCCAAAAGGCAGGGTCATATGGGCGGCGGTCAGAAGATCATTGGAAAAGATTGCTCCGGAGGCTGTCTTTCGGCCATTAAATTTTTCTGCGTAGTAACTCGCCACGCCCGTGACGATGTTTGGTTCGGCGGCAAGGTTTGTTTTTACTCCTTCCCCGGATTGGATGCTGAGCTTCACGGGCCTAAGGCCCCTCTTCTTCTTTTTTGTTCGCAGTTCTTTGAGGGCTTTTGTGACTTCTGCGATTTCTTTTCGTAATTGTTGTTTGCGATTTGGTTCAGCACCCTTGAGAGTCGCTTCGAGCGATGTTTTTGTTGTTAATAATTGATTTTTTTCTTCTTCCAGAGACACGGCAAGGCCTCGGGGTGTGAAACAGAAGATTGTAAGAAGGACAATCAAGAAGATCGAAATGGTGCGGTGACAGGCCATACGAAAAAGCCTACCAGCTTTTGCTGCCTTTTCAAGAGCCGAAGGTTTTGCTATCATCGGCATACTTGAAACAGCTCCTATGTGTGGAATATTTGCGTACAAAGGATCTCGAACCCATGCGCCCATGATCGTTTTTGAAGGCCTCAAGAAGCTCGAATACCGCGGCTATGATTCGTGGGGCGTTGCGTGGAAAAAGGGCGAGAACATCATGGTCGAAAAGAAAATCGGGAAAATTTCTGAAGTCGAAAAAGTTTCTTTTGATCATGAAGAGAGCTCTCTCGCCATGAGTCATTCGCGCTGGGCCACGCATGGCGGTGTGACGGAGATCAATGCTCATCCACACCGATCCTCGGATGGCAAAGTCGTTGTGATCCATAATGGCATCATAGAAAATTACGCCGAACTCAAAAAAGAACTTGGGCTGGACCGATTTTCCACCCAAACCGACACCGAAGTCATTGCCGAGCTCATTGCTGATTACAGCAAAAAAAAGGACTTTGTAGAAGCGGTGAAAAAAGCCTGTGGTGTTTTTGAAGGCCGATATGCTTTCATTGTGATGCACGAAGACGATGATCGACTCGTGGCGGCGAGAAGGGGATCACCGCTGATTTTGGGTGTTTCAAAAAATGAATGGTTCCTCGCTTCCGACATCCCCGCCTTTCTCGAGTTTACGCGAGAGGTCAATTACCTTGATGATGATCAGCTGGTGGTGCTTTCGGATAGGCCACACTTTTATGATCTCATCACGAACACAGAAATTGAAAAGCGGACGGTCACGATTGACTGGACCGAAGAGCAGGCGCAAAAAGGAGACTACGATCACTTCATGCTCAAGGAAATTATGGACCAGAAGGATACGATCCGAAGAGCCATCAACCAAAATGAAGAAGAAATCTTAAAAATCGTGAAGTACATTCACAAAGCAAAGGGAGTTTTTCTTTCCGGCTGCGGGACCGCCGGCAAGGTCTGCATGGCGGCGGAATATTTTTTTTCCATCATTGCCGCCAAGCATGTCAATTTTGCCCCGTCTTCCGAATTCCCCCTGTATCATCACTTTCTCATCCCCGAAAGCCTCCTTATCGTGGTCTCTCAGAGTGGCGAGACGGCCGATGTCCTGGAAGCCATGCGTGTCGCCAAACAAAAAGGCGCCAAAGTTCTTTCTCTTGTGAATGCTCAGGGTTCTTCCATTTCGAGAGCTTCGGATTTTTCCCTGCTCATCAATGCCGGCCCCGAGAAAGCCGTCGCCTCGACCAAAGCGGCGACCTCTCAGCTCTCGCTTCTCTTGCTGATTGCCTATGCTGTGGCCGGAAAATTGGAAGAAGGAAAGAGAGTTCTTATCGAGACCGCTTCGCTCATCAATGACATGCTCAACCCCAGATTTTTGAAACATGTGAAAAAAATAGCGCATCGCATTCAGAGCTCCGATCATGCCTACATCATCGGGAAGGCCGCCAATTACCCCATGGCTCTTGAGGCTGCGATCAAGATTCAGGAGGTTTCCTACATTCATGCGGAAGGCTTTGCCGCCGGAGAATTGAAGCATGGCCCTATCGCGCTCATCTCTGAGGGTACGCCTTGCATTGCCCTGGTTGCCGAGGATGAAGTAAAAAAAGATATGCTGAACAACACCTCCGAACTCAAAAGCCGCGGCGCTCATATCATCGGCGTCTCACCGCATCTCCAAGAAAGCTTCGACCAATGGATCCGCGTCCCTGATGCCGGCATCGCCTCTCCGATCGTGAATATCATTCCCATTCAGCTCCTAGCCTACTACCTCAGCCTCGAGCGAGGCGTGAATCCCGACATGCCGAGGAATTTGGCGAAGAGCGTTACTGTCAAGTAAGCTCAAGCTTCTTGGTGTTTTTTGTGATGACCTCACATCCGGTCTTCGTCACGATCAAAGTGTCCTCGATGCGCACGCCGCCAAGGTTTTCTTTGTAGATGCCGGGTTCGATCGTGATGACCATGCCTGCTTGAAGCACGGTATTGCAACGAGATGAAACAGGTGGGTCTTCGTGAATTTCCACGCCAACGCCATGGCCGAGGGAATGGGTAAAATACTTGTCTTCTTTGCCGAGCATTGTTCGCGCGGCTTTATCGAGCTCACGCACGGAGATCCCGGGCTTCACCATGGCCACAGTTTTTTTCTGAACTTGAAAAAGCAGTTCGTACATTCTGACCACCTCAGGAATGCCGTTGCCGGCCTGAAAGCAGCGTGTCATGTCGGACATGTAGCCTCGATATTTTGCGCCTTCATCAATCAGGATCATATCGTCTTTTTTCAGTTTGGTTTGCCCAGAGTGGTGGTGCGGAATCGCAGCGTTTTTTCCAAAGGCCACGATCGGATCAAAGGAAACGCCATCGCCGAATTCATGAGCATATTGTCGCAGAAGATTTGCCACGCTTTTTTCCGTAACTCCGGGTCGCAGCGCCTTCAGCGCTTTTTTCAAAACCAGATCGCCAATCTGAGCAGCCTCGCGAAGACGACGGAGCTCTTCGGGGCTTTTGACCAGACGAAGTTTTTTCAGCATTCCTTTATTTTCTTTCCATTGTTTACCCGGAAGTCTTTTCTTCCATCGCGAAAGCCCCTCAACGGTGAGGTGATCTTCTTCAAAGATCATGGTCTTGACGGCCTTCAGCTCTTCACGAATTCTTTCTTCCCACGGCCAAGCCAGTTTAAAAAGTTTCACCTCTTTCTTTTTTACTTCCTTCGCAAGAATCCAATAGCGCATATCGGTGGCGAGGAGAGTTTTTTTTGCCGTCGCGATGGCAAATCCTTCGCCTGAAAAACCGGTGAGGTAGAAGACATGCTCCGGTTTGGTGACCAGCACAGCACTTGCGGGATCAAGGTTTCGCATTGGGATGAAGAACAAGTTGAAGATGATCGCCGGTTTTCAGTCCGAGTTCTTTCGCTTCTCCGGCATTGATCTCCAGGCCGTAGGATGCAGGGCTGGAGGATGGATACGTCGGACATCGCCCTTCTTCTTTTGGACAGGGGCTCATCGTGAGGATATCCAGCACCGTTCCTTTTTCATCGAGGTAGAGGATGTCCAATGGGATCAGGGTATTTTTCATCCAAAAAGAAACCTTTTGAGGAGCTCCCAGAACAAAGAGCATGCCACTGTCTTTCGCGAGCGAGATTCTATCCATGAGGCCTTGCTCTTTTTCTTGCTCCGTTACCGCCAGTTCAAGTTGAATTTGCTTGCCCGAGGGCAAGATCACAGCAGGGCCTTTCGGAGTCAGGCTACAGGCTGTGAGGAGGAGAACAGCACTGATGAAAAAGAATTTGCATTTCATGAGAGGAAGTTTACCATAAAGCTCCGCCGAAACATTTATGGATTTTCAAATCCCTCCGCATTCCGAAGAAGCCGAGCGAGCCGTCCTTGGATCTATCTTGATCGACCAGCGCTCCATCATCAAGATCGCTGATTTTTTGAGACCGGAAGATTTTTATGTTGAGAAGCATGGTCTGACGTATCAAGCCTGTCTTACGCTCGTGAATCAACACGCACCGATTGATTTGATGACCCTGAAGACCAAGCTCTCGGATGAAAAACTCCTGGAGAAGATTGGGGGAATGGGTTTTTTGGCTTCGCTGACGGATGATGTACCAACCGCTTCGCATATCTACGAGTACGGCATGATCGTGAAGACGAAATCCACACTTCGCAAGCTCATCCTCGCCGGAGACACGATCAAAGGACTCGGATATCAGGAAAATGAAAAGACAGATGTGCTCCTGGATCAGGCCGAGCAAACCCTCTTCCAGGTCACGCAGACCATGATCCTCAACACCTTCCATCATGTGAAAGAAATCTTGAGCCAGCGCTATGAAGAATTTGCTTTTGTTCATGAAGAAAAAGATCCGGATCGCGTCTTTGGCATCAGGAGTGGGTTTCGCGATCTCGACAACATGATGAATGGTTTCAAGCCCTCTGAGATGATTGTCATTGCCGGAAGGCCTTCCATGGGAAAGACCGCCTTTGCGCTTTCCATTGCTCAAAATGTTGCCCTGAAATTCAAGAAAACCGTGGCAATTTTTTCTCTGGAAATGAGCAAGGAACAGCTCGTGGACCGCATGTTTGCTTCGCTGCTCATGGTGGATTCCTGGAAGCTGAAGAAGGGACTCCTCGATGACGAGGATTTTGCCCGTATCGGAGGGGTCATGGATGAGCTTTCCAAGGCCAATATTTTCATCGATGACAGTCTTGGCAATTCCATCACGGAGCTCCGTTCGAAGGTTCGTCGACTCAAGATGGAAAAAGGTCTTGATCTGATCATCGTGGACTATCTCCAGCTCATGTCGTTGGGTGGCTACCAGAATAATCGTGTTCAGGAGATCAGCGAAATCAGCCGAAGCTTGAAGCAACTTGCCCGAGAAATACATGTCCCGGTGATCGCGCTCTCGCAGCTCTCTCGCGCTGTAGAGGCACGTCCGGATAAGCGACCGCAGCTTTCAGATCTTCGCGAATCCGGAGCCATCGAGCAAGATGCCGACGCCGTGCTCATGATCTATCGCGAAGATTATTATGATCCGGATACGGATCGCAAAGGTCTGGCCGACATTCTTATCCGCAAGCACCGCAATGGTCCCGTCGGAAGAGTTGAGCTGATCTTCAAATCCGAGCAGACCCGATTCTACGACATTGACCGGGTTCATCAGGGCCTGGGCATGCAGTACGAATCGCCAGTGAATTCACCGGTGCAAATGCCGGCGATGATCAAGCAGCCGTATTCCTATGACATGTAGGAAAGGATTTTAGGTTTTAGGAGCAACACAATCCCAACCACCAGCATCGGCAAGCTCAGCCAGGTTCCTGCGGAAAGTCCGGTGTAAACCCAGCTCGGTTCTCGGAAAAAAATTTCATTAAAGATTCTGCTCAGGCTGTAGCCGATGAGAAAACCAGCCGTCAGAGTTCCTTTTTGCGGATTCTTTTTGAAGAAAAGAAACAGGACAAGTGCCACCAGCCAGTCGGTGAGCATTTGGTAGAGTTGGGCCGGATGTCGACAACCTTCGAGTCCGGAAATTTGAAAGCACCAGGGGACGTTGGTAACCCTGCCCCAGATTTCACCGTTGAAAAAATTACCAATTCTCCCAAGGCCGGTCGCCAGAAGCAGGGGAATCGTAAGAGCATCGGTGAAGCGGAGAATGTCCATCTTTCGCTTCCGTAAAAAATACAAGGTCCAGGCCGTCCCTGCAATGAGTCCACCGTGAAAACTCATGCCGCCTTCCCAGATTTTTAAGATCTGAACAGGGTTGTGAAGAATCCACGACGGTTCGTAAAACAGCGTGTAGCCAAGACGCCCTCCAATCACCGCGAAGAGGAAGGCACTGAGAGCGTAGTCCACGATAAGCTCCCAGGGGTATTTTGCCATGCGGGTCATCCAGATCATGACAACACTCAGTCCGAGAAGGTACATGAGGGAGTAGATACGAAGGCCAAAACCTCCGATCTCAAACAAGTAGGGTGAAAAGTTAAATGGCATAAAATAATTAATCACGAGCTAGACGGTCTTTCCTTCCAATATCCATTCACGCGCTTTTTCAATTTTTACCGGAATGAATGCTCCTTCACGCGCCGAAAGAGAAGGGAATCGGACGCTGCGGTTCGTTCGAGTTCTTCCGGTGGCAAAGCCCTCTTCTGTCTTATCCACCAGGACTTCCCAGGTTTCGCCACAGTACTGCTGATTATTCTCAAGTGAGCTCTGGCGAATGATGTCGTTGAGCTGATGATAACGTTTATTCTTGACCTCTTTGGGAACATCGTCCTTGAGAAATCGTCCGGCATAGGTCTGCTTGCGCTCGGAATACATGGAGGTGTAGGACATGTCGAATTTGGCTTCTCTGGCAACAGCTAGGGTGTTTTGAAATTGCTCTTCGGTCTCACCACTGAAGCCAACAATGATATCCGTACTGATCCCGGCGCGAGGCATATGACGGCGGATCATGCGCACGAGATTCAAAAAATGCTCACCCGTGTAGTGGCGATTCATGCGCTTCAGCATCGCATCATCTCCGGACTGGAGCGGAAGGTGAACGTGTTCGCACACATGATCGAGGCCCGCCATCGCGGTAATGAGATCTTCCGTCATGTCTTTGGGATGCGGAGAGGTATAACGAATTCGTTTCAGGCTGGGAATGCCATTGAGCTCGAGAAGGAGCCGTGTGAAGGGATGATTTTTTCCGTCATCTGGATAGTGTTCATCATACACTTCCGTCTTGTTGCCATAGGAATTCACATTTTGTCCGAGCAGGAGAAGCTCTTGTACGCCTTCGCTGGCCATTCTTTTGGCTTCCTCCATCACCTCCGACATGAGCCGAGAGCGTTCTCGCCCTCGCGAGTAGGGGACGATGCAAAACGTGCAAAAATTATCACACCCCGACATGATGGGAAGAAAGCCCTTGAAGCCGGTGGTCTGTTTGGGCTTTACCCGAAAATACTCCGGGTCGCCAAAGGTTCGTCCGATGTCATTGGAAGTTTTTTCTCGAAGCATGTAGTCCACCTGATCGAGGTCCTCCATGCGAAAGACAAAGTCGACCACCGACAATTGTTTCAGGAGGGGGTCGGGAATCTTGTCGCTCCGGTTGCTTGTTTTTCTCACCATGCAGCCGGTGATGCCCACCTTGCGGTTCGGGTACTGCTTCTTGAGCTCATCGAGTTCACGCATGTGGCCGATGATCTTGTCCTCGGCTTTCTGCTTGATGGAGCAACTCACGTAGATCACCAGATCGGCATTTCTCCAATCCTTCACCGCTTCATAGCCGTTGCGCTCGCAGACGGTTGCCACACGCTGACCATCGGAAACATTCATCTGACAGCCGTGAACTTCGAGGGCGTATTTCATAAAAAACTCAAAAGCTCGCTGATGATACAAGTGTTTTCAACAAAAGAAAACGCCCCTCTTAGTGAATTCGAAAATGATAGAGATCTTTTCTGATCTGAATGTATTCGATGATGCGGGTGTAGAGCCTGACAAAAAATTGACTCCAGATCCACCAGGCGGCTACAAAGACGAGAGGAATAATCAAGAAGGTCCAGCTCTTGCCAAAAAGCTCGATTTTGATGAGCGCGTCGTACAAGAGGTGGAGAAGAACAGCGATCACATAGCCTTCCAGGATCATCACGTTACGATTGAGGACGCACTGGTCATGCTCTTCCTGCGGCATCAGATGAAAGAACGTCGCGTGGAGGCGTATTGCCTGACGGAAATTTCGTTTGAGATGATGCCAGATTTTTTCTTGCTTGCTGGCCTCGTCGATCAGCGGTGAAAAATAGGATTTGGCAAAATAGAAGCCAAAAAACCCGGTGAAGAGGGTGTGAGCCAGCATGGTTCCAAACGAACGAATCGTAAAAATGGCCCAGAAATTCGGACTATACTGAAAGACTTCCACGGCCTTGGAAAAATAGTAAATATTTTCCGCGATGGCGAATCCAACTCCGACCAAAGCTCCGTACACAATCCCATCCACGATCTGATTAAAGTTTTTTTCTTGTTTTTTGATCAGCCAGATTACGGCCACTCCTTTGACGAACTCTTCAATGACCGCCACAAAGAGCAGGAAAAAGAGCGAAAAAAGTGCCGGTGTTGAAACCTTGCCCTGAAGCCAGGTGGAGAGACTCCACTGGGGAAAGGTGGTGAAGAGGAATTGCATCAAAAAAACCGGAAAAGTCGAAAAAATGCCAAAAATGAGTGCTTCACTGGTCGGGGCAAGGGGTTCCGGCTCGCGGCTGTCCAGATAGCGATAGACCACGATCCAGCCCAGCGCCGGAAGAATGGCGAGAAGGAAGAGCGTTATGGATTGGGGAATAACCATGAAAGCAGTTATGAGCAATCATGGAATTATAGCATATTTTTGATAAACAGGCAAATCAGTCGGGAACAAATTCATGAACCACTTTCGGCAGAGGGGAAGATTCTGAGGCAGTGCTTTTTTCTTGATGATCCGGGGGAATCTGAAGGTAGTTGAGGAGAAATTCTGTAATTTTTTTAAACAGAGGACCGGCATTGGACTCGCCCCAGATGCTCGTGCGCGGCCGATTGATCTTCACCAGGATGACGAAGCGAGGGTGGTCATAGGGCGCAAAGCCGGCAAAGCTCGCAATGGTAGACCCTTCTCCTTTTTCGTATTGGCCTTTGGTGGCAATTTGAGAGGTTCCTGTTTTTCCTCCCACTTTGTAGCCTTCAACTTTTCCTCGCTGGGCGTAGCCTCGCTCCACGGAGCTCACCAGCATAGCCTTCATCACACCCGAGGATGTTTCTCGAATCACCCGCCGAATAATGTTCGGTTCGTGGGGAGCAAAATGCCCAGCTTCATCCAAGGTGCCGGCAATGATCGTCGGCTGCATGAGAAGCCCTCCGTTGACAACCGTGGAAAGTGCGCTCACGAGCTGGATCGGGGTCACGGCAATACCCTGGCCGAATGCTTTGGTGATCATGTCACTTTCCGAAACCCAGTTGCGATAGTGCGGGAGTTTCCCACTTTGCTCATCGGGAAGCTCGATGAAGGTTTTTTCGCCAAATCCAAAATTTTTCAGATAGTCATACAGCAAAGCAGGTCCAAGTTTTTTTGAAATATGGGCCATACCGGTATTGAGCGATTTCTCCAGGATTTGCGTTATGGTGACGGCTCCAAAATACTGATTGGTGGCATTTTTGATCGTGTAGTCACAGGTATCCTTGTCCGTGCCCTTGACCGAATGACAGTCCACCTGGAGTGGACCGGTATCGTGAAAAATGTCATCTGGTCGAACTTCCTTCGAATCAATCGCCCCTGCCATGACAATGGTTTTGAGCACCGATCCGGGTTCATAAATATCCGACACGGCGCTATTTCGATACACTCGAATCCCTTCTTTATTTCGGTACCGAAGGAAGGATCCATCGGCTTGTTGAAATACTTCGATCCTGTAGCCCGGATTGAATGGGATAAAATAACGCTTATCTCCATTGTCCGTGACCTCTTGAAGATTTGCGATTTCCTCCGGATTGAGCGAAATGGGTTCTTTTTCGTAGGCACCGCCAGGACTGTTGGGGTCAAATCCCGGCGAGATGGCCATGGCGAGGATCTGGCCTGTGAAAGGATCCTGGACGAGGACTTCCCCTCCGGCAGCCTGAGATTCTTTCACTTGCTGCTCCAAAAGCTCTTCAACTTTTTTTTGGATCACATGATCGAGCGTCAGCACAACATCCGTTCCATTGACGGCAATTTCAATCGAGCTTCCTCGCGCCGTGAGCATTCGGCCTCGCAAATCGACTTCGCCACGAATATGGCCCGTGCGGCCGGCGAGAAGATCCTGCATACTTTTTTCAACGCCATAAATAGGCTGTGATCCGCGATCCAAAAAACCCAAGGTTTGAGAGGCAAACGGGTGACGTTCCTGTTCTGAGTAATTTCTCCAGTGTTCATCGGAAAATCCCAATCCGTTGATCTTGAGAGCTTTAATTTTTTCTGCGGTTTCAAAGTCAATACGGTCCTTGACCTTCACATAGTGATTCGGTTTTTCTGTGAGCATGCCCTTGAGATCCTCGCTCGAGATTCCCAAAAGGGGTTCTAGAGTTTTCGCTGTTGTTTCGACGTTCTCGATCGACTTGGGACTAGCAACGACCGTTGTTTCCGTTGTCTCAATCCCGGGGAGCTTCAGATCGCTGATCTTTTGGACGGTGTCGGGGCCGAGCATGATCTTGAGTGTGACATGGTCGTGAGTCGTCTCGGAAAGAGCTTGGGTCAAGTCAGAAATGTATTCCGCTGAAAGTTCAACTTCGGTTTTGATCAGCACTGGCAGCATCTGAAAAGACGGGTCCGCGAGACTTCGTTTCCGCAAGATTTCTTCTTCGCGGTATCGTTTTTCTTCAAAAAAAGCATCGTCGAGGGCTTGATTGATGCAGAGAGTATTTTGATCACAATACGTCGAGCGCTCTTTGATCATGGCAAACAGAATCGGTGTCAGGTGTTTGGCAATTTCTTCAGGAGAAGGGGCAATTAATTTTTTTGCCCGCTCCGGGTTCAGCGCCATGAACTTTTCCTTTTCCTTGATTCGTTCGGCGACCAGGAAGGGATCAGCGTACAGGAGCTGCAGAGAAATATTATTCGCCAATTCAAAGTAAGAATTATCCCCATCTCTCAAGAGAATCCTTCCACGGCTGGCCGTAATGATTTTGTCTTCCATTCGCTGCTTGGCGTAGTTACTGTATTGCTGATAGTGAAGGATCTGCAGCTGAAAAAGCCTTCCGAGCAGTATGAGGAGGAGAGAAATCAGGAAAAACTGAAGAACCCCCATTCTGCTCCATGGAATTCGACTCCCGAAACGTTTCGATGATGATTGATACCGCATAGTTCTTCCGTGCTCCTCCATCATAGTTCAATCCTTTTTCCATTCCAAACTTTCGTGCCAAACTTTCTCGACGATAACGCTCAGGATTGATACCGTATAGTTCTTCCGTGCTCCTGCATCATAACTTCTTCTCTTTCTTGCCAAACTTTCTCGACTATACTGCGTTGGATTTAGAAACCACGGGCCTCAATCCTTTCACGGACGACATTATTGAAGTTGCGGCCGTGAAGGTTCGAAACGGCCAGATAATCGATCGTTTTGAGAGTTTTGTGTACACCCCCCTTGAAATTTCCGAACTCGTCTCCTATCTCACTGGAATTCACGCGAAAGATCTTGAACAAGCTCCGGATTTTGTTGCTCTCGCATCAAAGCTGGAAACCTTTATTGGAGATGACCCTCTGTTGGGTCACAATATTTTTTTCGACTGGAGTTTTCTTATGAAGAAAAATCTTCAGATAAAGAACAATGCTCTGTACGATACCTACACGCTCTCAAATATCCTTTTTCCAACCCTCCCCTCGCACAGTCTCGAAACCAATACCAAATACTTCGGCATTTCCCACGAAGATAGTCACCGAGCTATGGGAGATGTCCTCGCCGCACATGAGCTCTGGAAGAAGCTGATGCAAACACCTTTTCCAATTACTCCAGAGCAACGAAAGAAAATTGAGGAGTTGCACTCTCGGTCTCGATGGCCGCTTCTTGATTTTTTTCTTCAAGAAAGAATTTCTTCGGAGCACTTTCTCAATCTTCCGCAAGCGAAATCCTATCAGGCCACTCGAATTCCGGGCCTCAGCGCTCCTGACACCAAGGAGCATACTCTTTTTACGATCACGGGAGCTGATCCTGCCGATGCAGCCTTCAGCCTCATTTCAAAGAAAAAAACCCTGCTGATTGCCGCCTACGGCCATACTCTTGCCAAGCTGGAGCAAGTCTTTCCTGAAGCTTTTTTTCTTCGCGCGCCTTCGGCCTACTTCTCGGAGGAAAAAGTCCAAGCCTTGGACAAAAAAACTCTCCTTACCGAGGCGGAAACAACATTTCTTGTGAAGAAGATCCTCTCTCCAGAAACTCTGCACAAAGAAGGCTTTGTCCTTTCGCATCCAGAGCGAGAGTTGTGGAAAGAGCTCTGCCTTCTCCCACAGGAAAAAAATAATCCCGCGAGTCATTATCAGCAGGCTCTCCAGAAAGCCATGGCTTCACCTCTGCTGATCATGAGCCATGCTCAGGCTTTGGCTGAACCGGAACTTCTCAAATCGTTTGAACGCCTTCTTGTCTTGGAGCCCCACTTGCTGGAGGACAGTGCCACGACGGTCTTTGGCAAAACGCTGCGTCTGGAAGACTGGATGACCCAGTCTTCAGATGCCGCTTGGCAGAAGGCTGGCAAGAGACTGTTTGAAAGTGTCACTCGCCTGGGCAATCAGCTTGTGCCTTCTTCTCCATTTCCCGAACACGTCATCCTGACGGCGCAGATCACCAGCAGCAACGAATTTGTGCGACTAAAGTCAGATCTGCTGCAGATTCAGGAGGAATCACCTGCCGAAGAGAAGCAGTATCTCAAGTGGTATCAGGCCTTTTTCCAATCTTTCGATCCTTCATGGGTGCGCTGGTTCACCATTGACCCGAAGTGGGGGGTGAGTCTTCAGCTTGCTCCGCTTTCGGTGAAGAGTCTGCTCGACAAACACCTTTTCCAAAAAATTCCCTGCACAGCCATCAGCACGACGGGGCCTAACATCTCGGTTTTTGCTCAATTCTTGACTCAAAATGTTACAAAAGATTTCCCGATCACTACCGTGCTGCCCGATGTGGATCTTCTCAAGGGGAGCAAAAAGCTTGGCGACCACGCGGCAATTATCAGTTACCTTCTGGAGGAAATTCCTCGCCTGAGCGGAAAAATCGGGGTTATTTTTTCTTCGAAAAGCACTTTGAAGCGTTATTTTTTCGATTTGTTCAAGAAGCTCCCAGAGGATATGTTGCTCATCGGTGAAGAAGTCAGCGGCGGAATTGGCAAGCTGCAGGATCGTTACACAAGCTCAGCTCATCCGAGCAAAGCGATTTTTCTTACCTATCGCAACCTTCGAGTTTTTCCTCCTGAAGTTCTCGATTTCGACCATATCGTGCTCGTGAGCCTGCCCTTCGACCCGCCGGGAAACCCCGTCCATCAGGCCAGGTCAGCCCAAGTGCCCAATGCCTTTCTCGATTATGCCCTGCCGAAGGCCAAGCAAAACCTTTTGGAGATTGTTTCAACCTTTACCAAGCGGACAGCCTCAAGAAAACTCTATTTTCTGGACCGCCGTGTCCAGGAGCAGCGGTATGGGGAAGAATTTCTTCAACTCCTTACTTCACCTTCTTCCTGATGAAGGCTGGAATCTCCAGCTCCTCCTCTTTCGTCATGGGGCGATTGGCGGGTTGTTTTTTGCCAAAAGGATCTTTCGCGGAAACTCCGCCAAGACCGAAGGCCTTCTTCGTGAGGGGGGAAATGCCAAATCGGCTCGCCAGATTTTTGCTTTCCTGGTCTTGCATGGCTTTCAACTGAGCTTCTTCGTCAAATCCCGTTGCAATGACCGTGACCTTGATTTCCCCGGTGTAGGCATCGTTCACCACTGCGCCGAAAATGATGTGCGCATCTTCTGCGGTGTATTCCGTGACCACACGAGCGGCCTCATCGATCTCAAACATCGAAAGATCCGTGCCTCCGGTGATATTCAGCAGTACTCCTCGAGCACCCTGGATGGAAACCTCGAGAAGAGGAGAATCGATGGCCGCGCGAGCGGCTTCCACAGCACGATTTTCTCCCGAGCCAAAGCCAATGCCCATGAGGGCCGATCCGGCGCCTTGCATGATCGCCTTCACGTCGGCAAAGTCAACGTTGATGAGTCCGCCGACCGTAATCAGATCTGAAATACCCTGAATGCCCTGCCGTAGCACATCATCCACAATGGTGAAGGCATCGACGAGCGGGGTCTTTTTGTCGATCACGGTCAAAATCTTGTCATTCGGGATCACAATGAGGGTGTCGACGCGCTCTTTGAGCATCTGAAGGGCTTGCTCGGCTTGTTTTCTTCGTTGGCTTCCTTCAAATGAAAATGGCTTGGTGACAATTGCCACGGTGAGGGCTCCGAGCTCTCTGGAAATTTCTGCAACCAAGGGTCCTGCGCCTGATCCCGTACCACCACCCATACCAGCCGTGATAAACACCATATCCGCCCCTTCGAGCGCCGAACGGATCTCCTCCGAGGATTCTTCCGCTGATTTTCTCCCGACATCGGGATTTGATCCGGATCCAAGACCTTTCGTCGTTGCTTTTCCAATATTGATCTTGTGGGGAGAGTTGTTGTAGTAGAGGGCTTGAGCATCGGTATTGATCGCGATGAATTCGACATTCGTGAGATCGCTGTCGATCATTCGGTTGTTGGCATTACCTCCGCCACCCCCAACCCCCACCACCTTAATCTTGGCCATGGGCGTGATATCCGGAATGATATCGATCCTTGGCATCGGACGAGTAAAGGTCTTTTTCCCGGTGAGGATTTTTCGGAGTTCGTCGGCCATAAAGAGAAATTTAAAATGTAAAATTTAAAAGTGAAAAAAAACAACGAAAAACTAAGGAATCAGACGTTTGAAGAAACTCGAAACACCCTTGAACATATTGGAAAAGCCCATGCTGCGAAGGCTAAATCGATGAGCTCGTTCCGTCTTGATGCCAACGGTGATGAGCCCGAGCATGGTCGCAAAGGAAGGATCATCGATCCGGTCCACAATACCCTCAATGTTCTGGGGAAATCCCATTTGGATGGGAAGACCTAGAACATTTCGAGCGAGATCAAGGCACCCTGGGATTTTGATAGCGGATCCGGTGAGAATGGCCCCAGCCGGGAGCTTGCCATCCCGATCTATTTTCGCGAGCTCTTCACGGACCAGGCTAAAGATCTCATGGTATCTCGCTTCAATAATCTCCACCATTTGTTTTTTGCCCACTTTGTGAGTATCCACGCGAGAAATGAGCGAGAGATTAATCTCTTCATTGTCGCTTACACTGGCGGGATTGCAGGCTCCATATTCGATTTTCAATTTTTCAGCGCTGTCGATGCTGGTGCGCAGCCCAATGGCGATGTCATTCGTCACATTTTCACCACCCACGGGAAGCACGCAGGTATGGAGCAAAACACCCTCTTCGTAGACGCACAGACTTGTCGAGGAGAGGCCAATATCCACACTG